>SWBY01010190.1_pt1 | contig 88640 bp, 68 predicted proteins | sample 4693071 | NCBI WGS metagenome assembly SWBY01 (sample SAMN10267273, study PRJNA491770) | bioreactor metagenome | isolation source: DHS bioreactor inoculated with marine methane seep sediment | place: Japan: Omine Ridge, Nankai Trough | collected 2006-05-06 | reverse complement strand
TCCAACGTAAGTCTGTTGTTACGCCAGATCGTTAAATGCGCATGGGCATTACAACATACCTGCATCTTTCGTTATTTTGTGCCTTGATTAAACAGCTGCTGTTTTCATCCTTTAATTCCAAGACAACGTTGCTATCATCTATTACAGCCAGGACCTCAATCAGATATCCAACATTGAATCCAATGACCAGATTATCTCCAGTATAATCAATCTCTAACTCTTCTTTTGCCTCTTCCTGCTCTGGGTTATGGGCCAGAAGCTCAAGGTTGTTTGTAGAGAAATTGAAGCGTATTCCACGGTATTTTTCGTTAGATAGGATCGATGTTCGGTGAAGAGCTTGTCTCATGCTATCCCGTTCTACCACGACCTGTTTATCCGCACCTTCTGGTACTACCTTCTGATAATCTGGAAATTTTCCATCAATCAGCTTGGAGGTGAAGATGGTTTCACCCATTACGATACGCACGTTATTGGAACCAACCTCGATAGATATCTCACGATCACTATCTTCTAGCATTCTGCCTAGTTCAAGTACGGCCTTTCTGGGGATGATTATCTGGAAATCATCCGAACCATCTACACCTTCGGTTTGTTCGCACATTGCCAGTCGATGACCATCAGTGGCAACTGCTCTAAGCACACCATCTGCCATCTCAAGAAACAGACCATTCAGGTAATATCTAACATCCTGTTGGGCCATTGCAAACTGCGTCTTCTCAAGCAGGTGCTTAATTACCTTTTCCTGTACGGTTATTCCCTTGATCTGACCATCGGTCTCTATGGCTGGATAGTCCTTGGCTGGTAACACACCAAGGGTGAATCGACTCCGACCCGCCATGATCACGGCCTTATCATCCTTAAGCTCAATAGAAATCTCAGAGCTTTCGGGTAAAGCTCGGCATATATCTATGAGTTTTCGTGCTGGTAGCGTGAAGTCTATCTCTTCGCCTTTAGATACAACGGCCTCAGTCTTCAGTTCAACCTCTAGATCAGTTGCTGTAATCCTAAGTCTATCCTTATCGGCATTTATTAGAATATTTGCCAATATTGGTAAAGTTTGCCGTTTTTCTACTACTCCCCCCAACATCAGAAGAGGTTTGAGTAAGTCTTCTCTATTTGTGATTATCTTCATGTTTAAGCTCTCTTAAACAAAATAAGTTAAAATATAATATAGTTATTACTATTAGCGTTGTTGATAACTATACTATTTGACTATAATACCTGTATTATTAATACGTTATACATAATATTACTTGTTAGTAACTATCGATTTTTTGCAAAGTAACACTTAATTACCTGTGGATAAAATTGGGTTATTCTTAACCGTAAATTTTTTCCACAACTTATCCACATCAACTTGTTAGGGTTCTAAACAGGTTTCCATAATCCTCTTCAACCCGGTGATCGCTGTCTTTAAGTTCAGCGATCTTTCTTGTGGCATAGAGTACAGTCGTGTGATCCCTACCCCCGAAGGCGTTGCCGATCTCAGGAAGGCTGTGGTTAGTGAGTTCCTTTGCCAACGACATCGCAATCTGACGAGGTCTGGCAATAGTTCTGCTTCTAGTGCTGGATAATAGCTCTGACGTACGTATTTTATAGTATTCGGCCACGGTCTTCTGGATGTTATCTATGGTCACCTGTTTGTCTTGAGCAGCCAGCATATCCCGCAGCGCTTCTTTTGCAAACTCTAATGTTACCGGGCGACCGGTAAATTCTGCGTTTGCGACGATTCTTCTAAGTGCCCCTTCCAGCTCCCGAATATTTGATCTGACTCGATTACCTACAAAGAAGGCTACTTCATTCGGAAAGTCTATACCAAATAGTTGGGCAGCCTTACTCTTAATAATTGCTACCCTGGTCTCAAGATCAGGTGGTTCTATGGCGACGGTAAGTCCCCAACCGAAGCGTGATCTTAACCTCTCTTCCAGCCCCTTTACCTCTTTGGGGAAGCGGTCGCTGGTGAGGATGATCTGTTGTTTTGATTCAAACAGAGCATTGAATGTATGAAAAAATTCTTCCTGTGACCGCTCTTTGCCGGCAAAAAACTGCACATCATCAATAAGCAGAGCATTTACCGATCTGTATTCTCGTTTGAATTCATCAATCTTGTTATGTTGCAGAGCTCGGACCATGGCTGCAACGAAACCCTCGGAGTGTTTGTAGAGCACTGTGGCCGATGGGTTGTTTTTCATGATGGCATTACCTATGGCATGCATCAGATGGGTTTTGCCCAGACCGACACCGCCGTAGATGAACAGAGGGTTATATGCCCGCCCCGGGTGTTCACCAATTTGGATAGAGGCAGCCCTGGCCAATTGGTTGGATTTTCCCTCAACGAAGGTATCAAAGATGAAATCAGGGTTGAGGTTGCTTTTGACCTGTGGCCTGGGTCTGAGGTGGTTTTGCTTGTCTGGAGCAGGCTCTTTTTCGGATTGGCGACGGCTTCCACCAATCTCAATTGTAACCTTGGTTATCTGCCCTTTTGATATTTGTTGCAACAGGTTAGATATCTGTTCTTGGTAATGTGTATTGACCCAGTCCAGTACAAACTTGTTTGGCGCAAACAGTCGAGCCTCTGTTCCTTCCACATCGGCCTGAAGAGGCCGAATCCATGTGTTGAACTCCTGATCCGAGAGTTCACTCTCAAAGCGCTCTATGCATTTATTCCATAGAGTCACAGGTAGTCCCCGATGTTTTTTCCATTGATTTCAACTTTTTCTCACTAAACCCGGAGGTTTTTCGTTTTTTGACTGAAGAAATTCAGTGAGATGAGTCTACATAAAAGTGTTAAAGTTATCCACAGCTTAAATAGAGCCCTGTTATTTTGGATGTTTCGCCTTGCTGCGGATTGTGTTTTTTGCTGATTTATTAGTTTATTCAGATAGATAGGATAAATTGAACCCTGAGCCTAAATCAGGCTATGTATTCTTCCTATGGAGAATAAGGCCATGGTCTTGTACTAATATATATTGACAGGGGAGCGCTTCTCAAAGTACTCTTAGCGCCTTTTTTTCCAGGCCTTGTTTAGTGCGTATCGCTAAAGGGGCATAACTTTTCGGTGAATCGAATGAAAAGAACATTTCAACCCAGTACCCTGAAGCGCGCACGTACCCATGGTTTTCGTGCACGCATGGCAACACGTGGTGGCCGCAAGATCATAAATGCCCGCCGCGCCAAAGGCCGCGCCAGACTCACCCCGTAAGGCTGTAGGTTTTCTGTGCTGGAAAAGGAATTAGGGTTACCGCGCACCAGTAGGCTGTTGAAGCCGGCGCAGTATCGCAACATTTTTCAGCGCCCGATTAAAACCACGGATAATTACTTTACGGTACTCTGTCGCCCAAGCAACATTGCTTCGCCCAGGCTTGGCTTGGCTGTTTCAAAAAAGAATGCGCGTCGGGCGGTTGATCGTAATCGTATCAAAAGGGTTATAAGAGAGAGTTTTCGCAGCAACAAGGGAGAGCTGGGTGGGGTTGATTATGTGGTGCTCAATCGCAAAGGTACGGACAGCATAAGTAATTCTATCCTGTTTGATTCTTTGAACCACCATTGGAAGAAGCTGCAACAACGGACTAATTTACAAAACGGCTAGTTATTTTATGTTTAGAGGTTATCCTCTATTTTGGTTGTGGATATATATCAAAGCCAACACCTTCAGTAAAAAACAGAGCTTTCACTTTTTATTTAGTTATCTAGAGACTGTCCATGGATAATCTGCGCCTGATCTTGCTATTTGCACTTGTTCTTATTTCGCTGCAGTTGTGGCAGGCTTGGCAGGAGGATTACGGACCATCTTCTGAGGCCGCAACCACGGCCAGTAACCACGCCGAGCAAACGATAACTGCGCCAGAATCTTCTGCGCCCGTAGCCTCTGGTGGTACCTCTGTACCCAATATTAAGGTCACTACTGACAGCAGCGCCAATACCTCTGCAGAGATGCCGTTGGCTGGGAGTTCAGCCACGTCTTCTGGCCGCATGATATCGGTAAAGACTGATCTGTTTCACCTTGATATAGACACCAAGGGTGGTACCGTCAAGAATATGTTTTTGATGGAGTACCCCCTTACACTAGAGCATCCAGAAGAGAAGTTTCAGCTAATGCGGGGTGAAACCCCAGGACTGTTTATCGCTCAATCAGGCCTGATTGCACTGGATAAGGATTCAGCTCCTACCCACGAGAGCCAGTATTCCGTATCCAGTGATAGTTTTGAAATGGCCCCGGGTAAAGACAGCCTCAGTGTGGATCTTGATTGGTCCAGTCCCAATGGCATAACCGTAACCAAACGGTTTATCTTCACCCGTGGCTCCTACCAGATAAAGATGCAGCATATCGTTAACAACGGTTCTGGTCAGCCCTGGTCCGGACGCGAATACAAACAGCTTCAACGTAGTCCAGATGCCGAGAGTGGCGGTAGTAGTTTTATGTACACCTATACCGGCGCTGCTATCTACACCCCGGAGAACAAATACGACAAGATCGCATTTGATGATATAGAGGAATCCAAACTCAACCTAAAGGTAAAGGGTGGTTGGGTGGCTATGCTGCAACACTATTTTCTTGGATCATGGGTCCCTAATCCAGAAGAAGAAAATATTTTTTACACCGAGGTATACCCAGGCGAGCGTTACACGGTTGGAGCCTATACGCCTTCCATTACCGTATCTGAAGACGTCGAATATACCTTCAATAGTTCGCTGGTAGCTGGCCCCAAGCTGCAGAATGAGCTGCGTGAGATTGCCCCCGGCCTTGAACTTACGGTTGATTATGGCTGGCTGACCATTCTGGCACAGCCGATCTTCTGGTTGATGGGGAAACTGCATTCCATTCTGGGGAATTGGGGCTGGTCGATCATTGTCCTTACCCTGTTGATCAAGTTGGCGTTCTACAAGTTATCGGAGACCAGCTACAAATCCATGGCCAATATGCGCAGGATGACCCCGCGCATGACGGCGCTGAAAGAGCGTTTCGGTGATGACAAACAGGGCCTGAATAAGGCCATGATGGATCTGTACAAAAAGGAGAAGATCAACCCGCTGGGCGGCTGCCTGCCAATAGTTGTTCAGATCCCGGTATTTATTGCCCTCTACTGGGTACTGCTCGAGAGCGTTGAACTGCGCCAGGCGCCGTTTATGTTTTGGCTGAATGATCTCTCGGTTAAGGATCCGTTCTACGTACTGCCGGTGATCATGGGTGTGTCCATGTTTATTCAGCAGAAACTGAATCCGACACCACCAGACCCGATGCAGGCCAAGATCATGATGGCACTGCCATTTGTGTTCACCATTATGTTTGCCACCTTCCCGGCCGGTCTGGTGTTGTACTGGGTGGTTAACAACATCCTATCTATCTCGCAACAGTGGTACATCACCCGGCAGATAGAAAACGCCGCTAAATAATCAATAACCGAGGCCAGCCTGTGTCTGAGCAGGAGACCATAACCGCCGTCGCCACTCCGCCAGGTTATGGTGGCGTTGGTATAGTGCGGGTATCCGGCCCATTGGTTGGCCGGATTGCCGCAGAGATCCTGGGCCGTATACCCCAGCCCCGGCGTGCTGAATATGCAAATTTTCGCAGTGCAGTCGGGGAGACGATTGATAGCGGCATCGCCCTGTTGTTCCCAACCCCCAACTCTTTTACCGGCGAAGATATTCTGGAACTTCAGGGCCATGGCGGTCCGGTGGTGCTGGACCTGTTGTTGCAGCGGGTGCTCGAGCTGGGTGCGCGTCTGGCCCGTCCGGGAGAGTTCAGCCAACGCGCCTTCCTCAACGGCAAGCTGGATCTGGCCCAGGCCGAGGCCATTGCAGACCTGATCGAATCCGGCACTGCCGCAGCCGCCCGTCTGGCGGTGCGTTCTCTGGCCGGAGACTTCTCTGATCGAATCAATACGCTGGTGGATGAGGTTACCCGGTTACGCATGTACGTGGAGGCGGCGATAGACTTTCCGGAGGAGGAGATCGACTTTCTTGCCGACGGTAAAGTAAGCGCTGACTTACTTGCAATCCAGCAACAATTAGCCGAGGTGCAAAAGAGCGCGGCGGTTGGGCGGTTGCTGCGGGATGGACTCACCCTGGTGATCGCCGGACCGCCGAATGCCGGAAAATCCAGCATCATGAACGGACTTTCAGGCCGGGAAACCGCCATCGTTACCGATGTCCCCGGTACCACTCGCGACTTGCTCAAAGAACAGATCCAGATCGACGGTCTGCCGCTGCATCTGATAGACACCGCCGGTCTGCGCGAAGGCGGCGACCCGATCGAGCAGGAGGGAATGCGCCGGGCCCGCGAGCAGATCGCCCATGCCGATCGGGTATTGTGGGTATTTGATGATCAGGCCGATCCAGCACACGCCGCCTTCGATCGGGGCAGTCTGCCCCCAGGGGTACCGGTGATCTTTATCCGCAACAAGATAGACCTAACCGGCACCGAGGCCGGGGTAAGCGAGACTGAAAACGGCGCCGAGATCGCTATCTCCGCCCGTTCAGAAAACGGAATCCGGCTACTGCGTGAATATCTGAAGGAGAGCGTCGGCTTTTACGGAGAGCAGGAGGGTGAGTTTCTGGCCCGCCGCCGCCACCTGGATGCATTGGATCGGGCAGCTCAATCCCTTGCTGCCGGAGAGCAGGCCATGCAGCAGACCGGCTCGGGAGAACTGCTGGCGGAAGACCTGCGGCTGGCGCAGCTGGCCCTGTCGGAGATCACCGGTGAGTTTAGCGCCGATGACCTGTTGGGGGAGATCTTCTCCAGTTTCTGTATTGGTAAATAGAATTACTTTTGAAGATCCCCAAAGTCTTGCTTGAATCTCTGAGGGTTCAATTCTCTGCAGCTTGCTGCGAATATTGTCATTCCGGCGAAGGCCGGAGAAGTGGTGCATGGACGCACCGTTTACGTACCTAAGGATGGAATCCAGAGAAGTGACCACCATTGGTGGATATGGATCCCGGCCTTCGCCGGGATGACGTTAATACCCCGTCCGCTTGCGGCGGGGTGGTTTATCCGTGTCAAATTTTTTTACGCTATGTATGTCGCGCTAACGTCCCCTCATTGTATATCCTCTCTATGATAAAGCTGAAAAATCGGGAGACGTCAGAACAATAATGTCTTGACATGGGCATTGAGGCTGTTACTTTATTTCAAAAATAACAACACAACAATAATAGGGAAGAAACTCAATTGTGTCGGATCACTTAACCACCCACCATCCTACCAACCTATCTTTATGCCCGCCTAACTGTCCCCTTAGGCACAGAAAATCATGTGGCAGACTTTTACCAATATTCGCGAGGGTATGCAGAGCTGATTTGTCTGTGGGTGAATTATCATAATCCATAGGGCCAGGTCTTGCCTTTTGCCTCTATTGGGCTAGACCTCAACAGGCAAAACGCAAGACTTGACCCCATAATTTCTGAGGTTAGCTAACAATGGTAGAACATCGATTCGGCGGCCCATGGACACAACTCAAACTGGATGTTCTCAGGAAGTACCTCCACTTTTACGCCAAAGCACTTAAGAACCAAAAATTCCAGCTTATTTATATCGATGCCTTTGCTGGTTCCGGGAGTAGCACTTGTTGCGTGAATGGGGAAGATATCCAGTTAGATGGATCGGCATCCATCGCGCTCAATAGCACCCCTCCATTTGATGAATATATTTTCATAGAGAATCATGCCAAACGTTTTTCTGCTCTTAAGACTCTTTGTGAGAGTTATGAAGGCAAGAAGATTAGACTATGTTCTGAGGATGCTAACGGCCAAGTGCGCAAACTCTGTACAGAAACAGATTGGAAAAACACCCGTGCAGTCATGTTCCTTGATCCCTATGGCTTAGAGGTGGATTGGGAGACTATCGAGGCCATTGCCAATACTCGTGCAATTGACCTTTGGTACTTATTCTCACTCAGCGGGCTCTATCGCCAAGCAGCTCTGGATTTGGATGCCGTTGATGAACATAAAGCTGCCCGTCTTACGGCTTGCTTGGGTACAGATGGTTGGGAACAGGCTTTTTACTGCGAAAATAAACAACATGATTTTTTTAAGGACACGCCAGGACAGCATCGGCATGCTGATGTTGATGTTATGGAGAAGTTTGTAAAAGAGGAGCGTTTGAAAGCTATTTTTGGTGCTGTTGCTCCACCTTTGCGATTACCGTTACAGGGTGCGCCTCTCTACTCACTCTTTTTTGCAGTAGCGAATAGGTCAGGTCCGGCAATTGGTTTATCTATGAAAGTTGCTAAGTATATCCTTGACCATCAGAGGAATGCTGCTTCAGGGTAAGACTGATATATTCTGCCTCTTAGTTTTTTGCCGTTTGCCTTCTTGTTCCGTTTTATGCCATCAGCGCCCCAGCCGCCCCACTGCTTGAAAAAAAAAGCGGTGCCGGTTGCGTCACACTGCTGTTTTATATTTTCAACCCACTCTTTGTGCATACGTCGTGCTTTGGGGCCAGATTCGCCTCCAACAATTACCCAGTGAATATGGGATAGATCCAGTTCTCCTAGATCCTCCAGCAAGGGCTCCACTGATAAAAATCGAATACGGGCATCCACTTGGCGCAAATAGTCAATTCTTGGAAGGCCATGCTCTTGATCTTCTACCGTTACACCAAGCCATACATTAGAGGGTATTCTCCTATTATTAAAATACTCAGGCAGTCGCATAGCTCGTTTGGTTAGTATCTGGTAGGTGTGGTGAGGGGTTCGTTGGATAACATCAAACACCTGATCAAGGTAGGAATCTGGAATCTCTTCATGGAAGAGGTCACTCATTGAGTTTACAAAATACACTGTTGGCTTCTTGCGCTGTGTCGGCTGCTTTATCCTTACTGGCATCAAGGACAGCTCGAATCCATTTTCATATCCCGTTGCACCCATGGATTCCAGCCGTTTAGCCATGGTCTCTGCATAGCAGTGCTTGCAGCCGGCAGATACTTTTGTGCAGCCCGTTGTTGGGTTCCACGTTTGCTCTGTCCACTCAATGTCAGTTTTGCTTGTCATAACACTAATGATAGCTCAGTTTGGATTTACTCTACATCAATTGATCAATCAATGTGTGCTCCTATTCCTTGCGTCTCTCCACCGAATGACTCCACAAGTAGAAGAAAAGATAGAAGAAAAGGGGACGAAGAAAAGGGGACGAAGAAAAGGGGACGAAGAAAAGGGGACGCATTTATTTTAAGACTTACGGGAGTCAACCATGCCAAGCGGACCAAAGGGACCAAGGAGTTATGATTTCAAGTACACTGCCCCCTTGGTTCTCCCTTGGTTGCTCTAGACGCAGTTTTGGGCGTAACACACCATTTTTAATGATGTGCAACCTTGCTTCTACTGAGCTATGCTATACATGTATAGCATAGCTGGAGATTACTTGATGTTAGCCCTTAGATTACCCGATGAGATTGAACAACGCCTGGCCAACCTAGCTGCAAAGACAGGTCGCTCTAAAAGCTTTTATGCCCGTGAAGCGATACTGGAACACCTGGATGAGCTAGAGGATGCCTACCTTGCTGCAGAGCGACTGAAGAAGCCTGCCAAGCGCTGGTCGCAAGAGGAGCTGGAGGCAGGCATTGACCTGGACAGTTGAGTGGGATGACCGCGCCCGGCGTGAGCTGCGCCAGTTGGATCAACAGATTCAGCGGAACATCTTAAAGTATTTCTCTGAACGTATTGCAACTGAGGAAGATCCCCGTCGTTTTGGTAAACCCTTGCAGCATGAGCTACAAGGTCTGTGGCGCTACCGCATTGGTAACCATCGCACCGTCTGCCACATTGAGAACGACCACTTAGTGGTCTTGGTGATAACGGTAGGCCACCGCCGACAAGTCTATCGATGAACTCCCATTTTTAGCCGCCAAGGAAAAATCGAGGACCAAGTGTCGTTGAAAAGATCGTTCCTGCCTTGGTTCCTGCCTTGGTTCCTGTAAAATCGCTCCATGTTTTATGCTGACTCATACGATGTGATTGTCGTTGGCGGTGGCCATGCCGGTGCCGAGGCCGCCCTGGCCGCGGCGCGCATGGGGGCCAAGACCCTGCTGCTCACTCACAACATAGAGACCCTGGGGCAGATGAGCTGCAACCCCGCCATCGGCGGGATCGGCAAGGGCCATCTGGTAAAAGAGGTGGATGCCATGGGTGGCCTGATGGGTCGGGCCGCAGACCGGGCCGGGATCCAGTTTCGTACCCTGAACTCGCGCAAGGGACCGGCGGTGCGCGCCACCCGCGCCCAGGCCGATCGCGAACTGTATAAGGCGGCGGTGCGCTACGCCCTGGAGAATCAACCCAATCTGGATCTGTTTCAACAGGCGGTGGATGACCTGATGATCGAGGATGAGCGGGTGAGCGGCGTCGTCACCAAGATGGGCCTTAGGTTTCGAGCCGGTTCCGTGGTTCTCGCCAGCGGGACCTTCCTGGGTGGGCGCATCCACATCGGTCTGAGCAATTATGAGGGCGGGCGCGCCGGTGACCCTCCGGCCAATGCCCTGGCCCGGCGGCTGCGGGAGTTGCCATTCAATGTAGGGCGCCTGAAGACCGGGACGCCGCCACGCATAGACGGCCGCAGCATCGACTATTCGGTGTTGCAGGAGCAACCCAGCGACAGTCCGTTGCCGGTGTTCTCGTTTCTCGGCTCGGCGGCGGAGCATCCAACCCAGGTCTGTTGTCATATCACCCATACCAATCTGCGTACCCATGAGATTATCCGCAGCGGGCTGTCCCGTTCGCCTATGTATACCGGCGTGATCGAGGGGGTAGGGCCCCGCTACTGCCCGTCCATCGAGGACAAGGTGGTGCGGTTTTCCGATAAGGATTCGCATCAGATCTTTGTCGAGCCGGAGGGGTTGAAGTGTAATGAGGTCTATCCCAACGGTATCTCCACCTCGCTGCCCTTCGACATCCAGCACGAGTTGGTGCGTTCCATGCGCGGGTTTGAGCATGCCCGCATCATGCGTCCCGGCTACGCCATCGAGTATGATTTTTTTGATCCGCGGGATCTGCGTTCTAGTCTTGAAACCAAGTATATTCAGGGCCTCTATTTTGCCGGGCAGATCAACGGCACCACCGGTTACGAGGAGGCTGCGGCCCAGGGCATGTTGGCCGGGATGAATGCGGTGCTGAAGATACGTGGACGGGAGCCCTGGTGTCCGCGCCGCGATCAGGCCTATCTCGGGGTATTGGTGGATGACCTGATTACCCGTGGTACCAGCGAACCCTACCGCATGTTCACCAGCCGGGCCGAATACCGGCTGCTGTTGCGGGAGGACAACGCCGATCTGCGTCTCACGGAGCCAGGCCGAAGATTGGGTCTGGTGCCGGACGATCGCTGGCAGGCGTTTGAGCGCAAGCGCGAGTCGATAGAGTTGGAACGCCAGCGCCTGCGGGACATCTGGATCCACCCGGACACCCCGGCGGCACAGCAGGCCACGTCCAACACCGGCACCTCCATCTCGCGCGAGGTGCGGGCCCTGGATCTGCTGGCGCGCCAGGAGGTCTCCTATTCCGAATTACAAATGTTGCCGGGGATTGGACCGGGGGTGTCAGACCCTAAGGTTGCGGAACAGCTGGAGATCCAGAGCAAATATGCCGGCTACATCAAACGTCAGCAGTTGGAGATCGACAGGCAACAGGCCAACGAAGCGGTAAAGCTGCCGCCGGAGCTGGATTATGCAAAGGTGCGTGGCCTTTCTTCAGAAGTGCGGGAGAAGTTGATCCGGAGCAAACCGGAGACCATCGGCCAGGCCGGACGGATTCCCGGGGTAACCCCGGCGGCCATCTCCCTGCTGCTGATATACCTGAAAAAGAAGAGCTGGAAATGAGCGACTGGCAGGAGATCTGGAGCAGGCAGTTGAGCTGCGGGCTGGGGCAGATGGGCATGACACCGAGCCAGCCACAGCAACGTAAGCTGCTGGATTATCTGGCCCTGCTGATGAAGTGGAACCGGGCCTATAATCTTACCGCCATTCGTGACCCGCAAGAGATGGTGTCACGCCAGTTGCTGGACTCCCTCTCCATTCTCCCTCTGGTACAGGGCAAACAGATACTGGATGTGGGGACCGGCGCTGGTCTGCCCGGCATCCCCCTGGCCATATGCATGCCGGACGCCTATTTTACCCTGCTCGATTCCAACGGCAAAAAGACCCGTTTCGTGCAGCAGGCAAAGATGGAGTTGGGGCTGGATAATCTGGAGGTACATCAGGCCAGGGTAGAGCGGTTTGAGGCAGCGAAGGAGTTCGACACCATCACCAGCCGCGCCTTTGCCGCGCTGCCCAAGATAGTTGAACTTACAGCAAGGCTGTTATCGAGTAACGGCATACTATTAGCTATGAAGGGAACGGTTCCAGCAGCTGAGGTGGAACTGGTGCGTGCTGACGGGAACCGGGTACAAATCATCCAGTTGCAGGCACCAGAATCCGGCGAACGTCACGCCATCATTGTGTATGCGGCCAAATAGTCTTGAACGCGATATTTCGAATAGGTTTGCTCAAACAGTAACGGTAGAAAGTGTATAGTTATACCAGTTGGATTAATCTTTCACATCTACTAGACTTTGCTGTTATTGTGTTTAAGCAGGACCCTGCGGGCATTGCTGGCAGCAAGGGTGCCTCATCGCCTGCCCACCAAACTGATACTAATAAGCAACGGAGAATACAACATGAAGACATCCATAAAACTATCTCTAGAGATACTGGTTTCTGTAGTGCTCCTGGTCTTTGCCATGCAGGCAAGTGCAATCAATGGTTATGTGACATCGGGTCCCGGTGGCAAGGTGGTCAACAGCTATGATGAATGCTATCAGGCGTTGGGTGGCAGCCAGGTGGCATGCGGGAAAGATGCGGATGGCGACGGCGTAACTGACGATATGGATAAATGTCCGGATACACCAAAGGATGTGCAGGTTGATGCCGAAGGCTGTCCACTGGATACGGATGGGGATGGTGTAGCCGACTACATGGATAAGTGCCCTCAAACCCCACCGGGGGCAACGGTTGATCAGGTTGGTTGTATGAAACAATTGATACTGAACAATATAGAATTTGTAGTGGATAGCTCCGAATTGACTATGGACGCCAGGGCCAGTCTGGATATGGTGGCCGACGCACTCAGAGGTCGTCCGGATGTTAAAAGTATAAACGTCATTGGACATACCGACAGCACCGGATCTGATGGACACAACCGGAAACTCTCCGAGAGAAGGGCAGCGGCGGTGGCCGATTATCTGAGACGTACCGGTGTGAGCAGCAGGTTTGTCAGCTCGGGAAGCGGGGAATCCCAACCTATCGCAGATAATGCGTCGGTGCAGGGTAGAGCCAGAAATCGCCGGGTTGAGTTGAATGTAATTAAGTGATGCCGCAACTCGGTTAAACCTGTGTACGATTATATGCGGGCCTGCATCTTTAAGATGTGGGCTCGTCTGTTTTTGCAGCATATAATCCCTGAATGATATGTTAACAGGTAGGTGAGCTAGGGTACTCCAGGGGACCAAGTCGATGAATGCAGAGATCATAGGTAACTGCTGGAATTGTGGGCATGGTCTGAAGGCCAGTGATTATGGGCGGGAGACCAACTGTCTGAAATGCGGCAAACCAACTAGGGTGTGCCTGAACTGTTGCTGGTACGCACCATCTCGCCCAAACGCCTGTGAAGAGCCCGTGGCTGAACCGGTAATGGAGAAACAACGCGCCAATTTCTGCAACTTTTTTGAGGTCGACGCCGAGAGAAAAGAGGGTTCTGCGCAAACGGCAGAGGCCGATCACCTGGCGGCAGCAGAGGATCTGTTCAAGTTCTAATCCGGCCAAACCCCGTGCTTTTCCCCAGGCAGTGACGGGATTCCCTTGCGGCCAAGAGCTGCTAGCGTGCGCCAGCGCTGCTAAGTGATTGATATTCAAGCAAGCTAAAAACCAGCCTTTCCCCTGGCGTATTGTCCCGGTATTTTTTGCGGTTGTGTTCTGATATTCTCGCTAACCTGCTGCGCGTTTAAAGACGGAACGGCGCGCTATCCCTATAAATATTGTGGAAGATGTTCCATGGCTCGAATTATAGCTATTGCAAATCAGAAAGGTGGTGTAGGTAAAACCACCACCACCATAAATCTTGCGGCTTGTCTTGCTATGCAGGGCAAGAAGGTATTGATGTTGGACCTGGATCCGCAGGGAAATGCCACCATGGGGAGTGGCGTAGACAAATATAAACTGGATAAATCCTCCTTTGATGTATTGCTGGGGGATACGTCTCTGGCGGAGGCAGTGGTGTATTCGGAGGCGTCGGGTTTTGATGTACTTCCTTCCAATGCGGATCTGACCGCAGCCGAGGTTGGGCTGATGGATGTGCCGATGAAAGAGAAACGGCTCAGTCTGGCGTTGGCCCCGGCCCGAGCTAAATACGACTATATCTTTGTCGATTGTCCGCCCTCGCTGAACATGCTTACGGTGAATGCACTGGTGGCATCCGACGGGGTGATCATTCCTCTGCAATGCGAATACTATGCTCTGGAGGGGTTGACCTCACTGCTCGATACCATCCGTCAGATCCAGCAGAGCAGAAATGCGAACCTGGAGATCGAGGGAATCTTGCGCACCATGCATGATCCCAGAAATAACCTCTCCAATGAGGTCTCCTCGCAGTTGATCTCACACTTCAACGAACTGGTGTTTCGTACCGTGATTCCCAGAAATGTGCGGATCGCCGAGGCCCCCAGCCATGGGCTACCGATCATGGCATACGATAAGGGCTCGCGTGGGGCATACTCATATCTGGCATTGGCGGGAGAATTTCTGCGGCGCAATGAGCGACGCAGCGCGGCTGCCGTTTGATGCACAGTACTGGACTTTGATTATCTTTTATCTGATTTGGAATTGACCGATGGCAGCAAAAAAGCGGGGGCTGGGGCGTGGTCTCGATGCCTTACTGGGCGGGGCTTCAATCTCTGAGGACGACCTGGAAAAAAGTAGTGACAAGCAGACCAGCAACATAAACAGTCTGCCGGTTGACGTTATTGAGCGTGGCCGCTATCAACCAAGGCGGGGGTTCAACCCAGAGAGTCTGCAAGAACTCGCTGACTCCATTGCCGCCCAGGGCGTGGTCCAGCCGATCGTGGTCAGACCGATAGAAAAACCCGGGCGCTACGAAATCATCGCTGGCGAACGGCGCTGGCGGGCGGCGCAACAGGCTGGCCTGGATCAGATCCCGGTGGTGGTTCGAGATGTGCCTGATCAGACCGCCATGGCTATAGGTCTGATCGAAAATATCCAGCGTGATGACCTTAACCCGCTGGAAGAGGCGGCAGCACTGCATCGTTTGTTGAGTGAGTTTGAGCTAACCCATCAACAGATCGCCCAGGCGGTGGGTAAATCCCGTACTACGGTGACCAATCTATTACGTCTGCTCGATTTGAACGCCGATGTTAAGGAGTATATCGACCAGCGCAAACTGGAGATGGGCCATGCTCGCACCCTGTTGGGCCTGAAAGACCAAGCCCAGAGTGATGCTGCCAGACAGGTGGTTAATCTTGGGCTTTCCGTGCGTGAAACCGAGAAGCTGGTGCGCAGACTGTTGGGAGAGTCAAAGGATCCGGTGGCAACCAAGAGCGCCCCAAAGGAAGATCCAAACGTACGGCGGTTGCAGGATGACCTGTCCGACAAGCTTGGTGCCAGGGTCAACATCCAGCAGGCTGCATCCGGCAAGGGCAAGCTGGTGATCGCATACAACAGTCTGGACGAGCTTGAAGGTATATTGGACCACTTCCAATAGATCGGCTGCGTTGCACATATATCGCACATTCATCCGCATATATGATCTAAAATAGTGCCCTCAGACCTAGCAAATTCTTGAGCCAGTTATGGAGTTATTATTTATTTGCATATTGATTGACCTTATGGGGCAAAGCCATTATAGTTCGGCCCCTGATGCGAGGGGCCCAGGCGGGGGTGGGCCATAATTAACGCTTCCAAAAGGGCCCTTTCCGGGCGGGACTTTGGTTGGAGATTTACCTTGGCTCAGTGCGCGCTATGTCTGCTTATAGCCGTAGTTATGCTCCCGTTTGGCATGGTGTATGCATATTCGGGCGTTGTTGGTGGTGGTATTGTCACGATAGGCAACGCTTTGGTAGTCAGGAAGGTATTTGTTGAATACAGGGCTCAGACCCCTATCTCTCTGCTGGCAAATTTTTACGGGGCAGAGATACAAAAGATAATTGTCATAGCGGTATTATTTGCATCTGCGATAATTTGGATTGACGTGTTGAGCTACGTAACGCTCTTTGGCAGCTACTTGTTGGTTCAGATAGCGCCGTTAATATTGATTCATCGTTAAATATATTTAGATTTTTAGATTCAGGATAAGCATAAATGGCAGGCGATACGCTTACCTCTGGCGAATATATAAAACACCATCTTACTAACCTGGTGTTCGGCAGAACACATGACGGCTCCTGGGGCCTCGCGCATAATGCGGAAGAGGCCAAGGAGATGGGCTTCATGGCGATCAATGTCGACACCATGTTCTGGTCCATCGCGCTGGGTGTGTTGATGCTGTATGTGATGCGCAGGGTCGCAGTCAGTGCAACCAGCGGCGTACCTGGCAAGCTACAGAACTTTGCTGAAATGATGGTGGAGTTTATCGATAGTAGCGTGCGCGGCTCCTTCTCTGCCCAAAACTCCATGGTGGCCCCGCTGTCACTCACCATATTCGTTTGGATCTTTCTGCAGAATCTGATGGATCTGGTACCGGTGGATTTGATTCCATACATAGTTGGCGATCATTTTCTGGGTATTGTTCATTTTATGAAGGTGGTGCCTACCACCGATCCAAATGCAACCTTCGGTATGGCCTTCGGCGTTTTCTTCCTGGTGCTCTACTACAGTGTCAAGATAAAGGGTGTGGGTGGTTTTGTGGGTGAGTTGACCCTGCAGCCGTTTAGTGCCAATAATGTTTTCGTGCAGGCAGTGTTTGTTCCAGTAAACTTTGTTCTGGAGTTTGTTAGCCTGATCGCCAAACCCATATCCCTGGCTTTGCGTCTGTTCGGTAACATGTATGCCGGTGAGATGATCTTCATCCTTATCGCCCTGATGTACAGCAGTGGCATCGCCCTGGGGCTGTTTGGCGGAGTCCTGCAGCTAGGCTGGGCTTTATTCCATATCCTTATTATTACGCTACAGGCGTTTATCTTTATGGTCTTGACCATAGTCTATCTGGATATGGCACATCATAAACATTGATTTATCCGATTAACCTTACAACTGCACCATATTTAACTGGAGACCAAAATGGACCAAGCACTTATATACATCGCCGGCGCAATCATGATGGGTTTTGGAGCCCTGGGCGCTGCTTTGGGTATTGGCGTACTCGGTGGGCGTTTTCTTGAAGGCGCCGCTCGCCAGCCAGAGCTTATCCCACTGCTGCGCACACAGTTCTTCGTTGTAATGGGCCTGGTAGACGCGGTACCAATGATCGCCGTAGGTCTGTCCATGTACATTATTTTCGCTGTTGTCGGCTAATCCGCGTTGACAGTGACTGAATCAAATATTATCTCGTTCAACGGCAAGGTGATTCCCAGATGAATATTAATTTTACTCTGGTTGCTCAAATGATCTCCTTCGTAGTGTTCGTGTGGTTCACCATGAAGTTTGTGTGGACCCCGATCATGGAGGCGCTGGAAAAGCGCAAAGGTGAAATTGCTGACGGACTGGCCGCAGCGGAGCGGGGGCAACGCGAACAGGAATTGGCACAGGGCCGCGCCAGGAATGTGCTGCATGAAGCCAAGATGCAAGCCGCTGATATTGTCTCTCAGGCGCAGAAACGCGCCTCAGAGATTGTTGATGAGTCTAAAGACAATGCCAAGGCTGAGGGTGTACGCATTCTGACCGCAGCGAAAGCAGATGTAGAGCAGGAGGCGGTTAGGGCACGCGAGCAGTTGCGCGAGAAGGTTGCCGAGTTGGCAATCGCAGGCGCAGCCAAGATCTTACAACGTGAGATCGACGCCAAGACGCATAAAGATATCGTCATGTCGTTGGCTAAACAGATCTAGCTCATCATGGCCGCAGACGCTAGTACAATCGCCCGCCCTTACGCAGAAGCGCTTTTTTCTCGGGGAGATGAGACCAAGACCCTTGAACTATGGAGCGAAGCTCTGGAGCTGCTGTCTGCTGTAGTGCAGGACCCGACCATGGCAAGTATCATTGCCGATCCGCTGTTTGACCGGGCCGATCTGACCAACTTACTGCTGGACATCGGCGGCGAGCAGTTTGGTCCGGAAGTACAGAATCTGGTTCGTCTCCTGGTGGATAACGGGCGCCTCTCCGTTGTGCCGGAGATTGCAACCTTGTATGAGAAGTTAAAAGCAGAGAGTCAGCAACAGCTAAAAGTGCATGTGCGCTCTGCCTATGAATTTACCACAGACCACGAAAAGCAGATTGCTGCAGGTCTGAAGCGCAAGCTCGGTCTTGATGTGACCATTACCAGCGAACAGGATAAAGATCTCATTGGCGGTGTGCATATCCGTGCCGGTGATCTGGTTATCGATGGTTCCATCAAGGGAAAGCTCGAACAATTGGCCAACGAATTGGGAATTTAAGCGAGAAGTCACCATGCAACTCAATCCATCAGAGATCAGCGAACTGATCAAAAGTAAGATCGAGAAATTCGATCTTAAGACCGAAGCCCACGACGAGGGTACGATTATAAGCCTGACTGACGGCATCACTCGAATCCATGGCCTGCAAGACGCCATGTCATATGAGATGCTGGAATTCCCGGGCAACACCTTCGGACTGGCCTTGAACCTGGAGCGTGATTCTGTCGGCGCGGTTATTCTGGGAGATTATAAACATCTCACGGAAGGTGACCCGGTAAAATGTACCGGTCGCGTACTGGAAGTTCCGGTAGGTGAAGGATTGCTGGGGCGTGTAGTTGACTCGCTGGGTAATCCGGTCGATGGTAAGGGTCCGATCGAATATACCGAGACCTCACCGATCGAGAAGGTGGCGCCTGGTGTTATTACCCGTAAATCGGTGGATCAGCCGGTGCAGACAGGGCTTAAGGCGATTGACGCCATGGTTCCGGTTGGCCGCGGCCAACGTGAATTGATCATCGGTGACAGACAGACCGGTAAGACCGCAGTTGCCATCGACGCCATCATCAATCAGAAAGACACCGGGGTAAAGTGTATCTACGTAGCGGTTGGGCAGAAGAACTCGTCCATCGCCCAGGTGATGCATAAGCTGGAAGAGCACGGCGCACTGGCCCACACCATTATTGTCGCCGCCCCAGCCGCCGCCTCGGCAGCCATGCAGTTCATCGCACCCTATGCCGGATGCACTATGGGTGAATACTTCCGTGACAAGGGCGAAGATGCCCTGATCATCTATGATGACCTGACCAAGCAGGCATGGGCCTACCGTCAGGTATCCCTGTTGCTGCGGCGTCCACCTGGGCGTGAGGCCTATCCGGGTGACGTATTCTATCTTCATTCCCGTCTGCTCGAGCGCGCTGCCCGGGTAAACGAGGCCTTTGTAGAGAAGGCAACCAACGGTAAAGTGAAGGGTAAAACCGGGTCACTTACCGCACTGCCTATCATCGAGACCCAGGCCGGTGACGTATCAGCATTCGTACCGACCAACGTTATCTCAATCACCGACGGCCAGATCTTCCTGGAGTCAGACCTGTTTAACGCCAACGTCCGTCCCGCCATCAACGCGGGTCTATCCGTGTCGCGTGTAGGTGGTGCTGCTCAGACCAAGATCATCAAGAAGCTGGGTGGTGGTACTCGTTTGGCCTTGGCTCAGTATCGCGAGTTGGCGGCATTCTCCCAGTTCGCATCTGACCTGGACGAAGCCACACGCAAACAGCTGGAACTTGGTGAGCGCGTTACCGAACTGATGAAGCAGCCACAGTACTCACCTCTGTCAGTGGCGGAGATGGCGGTTTCTCTGTTTGCGGCCAACGAAGGCTATCTGGACGATATAGATGCCAGCAAGGTGGTGGATTTTGAAGCCGCACTTCAGGCCTACATGAAGAGCAGCCAGGCCGATCTGATGCAAACCATCAACGACACGGGCGATTACAACGACGAGATCGAACAGGGATTGAATGCGGCACTGAAGGCTTTCAAGGATAACAATACCTGGTAATGGACGGCTTCGGAACGAACACACCGGATAAGGTTTAACTATGGCAGGCGCAAAAGAGATACGCACAAAGATTGCCAGCATCAAAAACACGCAGAAGATCACGCGTGCTATGGAGATGGTGGCGGCCTCCAAGATGCGTAAAGCCCAGGACAGCATGAAGGCGACCCGTCCCTACGCAGAAAAGATGCGAAACGTGATCAGCCATCTGTGCCAAGCGCATCCTGAGTATCGCCATAGCTTTATGCAGGAACGCGAGGTCAAGCGCGTCGGCTACATTATCGTCTCTTCCGACCGTGGATTATGCGGCGGTTTGAACAACAATCTGTTTCGTATGATGCTGAAAGAACTAAAAAAACATGATGAAACAGACGTAGCTACAGAGTTTTGTACCATCGGGACCAAGGCCTTTGGTTTTTTTCGTCGTTTCGGCGGCAAGGTGCGGGGACAGATTACCCACTTGGGTGATGCTCCCCGTTTCGATGACCTTATCGGCACGATTAAGGCTATGCTGGATGCCTTTGAAGCAGGCGAAGTGGATCGAGTGTATTTGGCATCCAACACCTTCGTGAACACCATGACCCAGAAGCCAACCGTCGAGCAACTGATTCCAATTGCCTCGAAACAAGAAGATGCCCCGAAGCACTATTGGGACTACATCTATGAGCCAGGTTCAAAAGAAGTATTGGACGGCCTGTTGAGTCGGTATATAGAAGCTTTGGTGTACCAGGCCGTGGTTGAGAACGGCGCCTGTGAGCAGTCTGCCAGAATGGTGGCAATGAAGTCTGCATCTGACAATGCGGGTGGAATCATTGATGAGCTACAGCTGATCTACAACAAGGCCCGTCAGGCAGCAATTACCCAGGAGATCTCCGAGATCGTAGGCGGCGCCGCCGCAGTTTGATCACGAAGACCGGATAACAATTTACATGCGTCGGGGCTGGCCCGGCACATAAGCAAAGATTAGAGATGAAGAGGAACCGCAAATGAGTTCGGGAAAAGTGGTGGAAATCATCGGCGCTGTAGTCGACGTTCAGTTCCCCATGGGCGAAATGCCTAAGGTTTACGACGCACTAAAGATTGATGCTGTCGGCCTGACCCTTGAGGTTCAGCAGCAGTTGGGTGACGGCGTTGCGCGTACCATCGCCATGGGTTCGACCGATGGACTGAAGCGTGGTCTGGAGGCGGTAAACACCGGCGCTCCAATCACCATACCGGTTGGCCAAGGCACCTTGGGACGCATCATGGATGTACTGGGTAATCCAGTGGATGATGCCGGACCGATTGAGACGGACGATGCTATGCCGATCCACCGCCTGCCGCCCTCGTTTGAAGAGCAGGCCACCTCCACCGAGGTGCTGGAAACCGGCATCAAGGTTATCGACCTGATCATGCCAATCGCTAAAGGCGGCAAGATCGGACTGTTCGGCGGTGCCGGTGTAGGCAAGACCGTAACCCTGATGGAGCTGATTCGTAACATCGCAGTAGAGCACTCCGGCTTCTCTGTATTTGCTGGCGTGGGTGAGCGTACTCGTGAGGGTAACGACTTCTACCACGAGATGAACGAAGGCGGGGTCCTGGACAAGGTAGCCCTGGTTTATGGTCAGATGAATGAGCCGCCAGGCAACCGTCTGCGCGTGGCGCTGACCGGCCTGACCATGGCCGAGTTCTTCCGTGATCAGGGTCGTGATGTTCTGATGTTCGTAGATAACATCTACCGCTACACCCTGGCCGGAACCGAGGTATCGGCACTGTTGGGCCGTATGCCCTCCGCGGTAGGTTATCAGCCTACCCTGGCGGAAGAGATGGGCGTTCTGCAAGAGCGTATCACCTCTACCAAGACCGGTTCCATCACCTCGTTCCAGGCAGTATATGTACCTGCGGATGACTTAACCGATCCGTCTCCGGCAACCACCTTTGCTCACTTGGATGCGACCCTGGTGTTGTCGCGCCAGATTGCAGAGTTGGGTATCTATCCTGCTGTGGACCCACTTGATTCAACCAGTCGTATCCTTGACCCCAACGTGGTTGGCCAGGAGCACTACGAAGTTGCCCGTCAGGTTCAGGGAATCCTACAGCGCTACAAAGAGCTGAAGGACATCATCGCGATCCTGGGCATGGACGAGCTATCGGAAGAAGATAAGCAGACCGTATCCCGTGCGCGTAAGATGCAGCGCTTTTTGTCCCAGCCATTCTTCGTGGCCGAGGTATTCACCGGATCAGCCGGTAAGTATGTCAGTCTGAAAGACACCATCAAGGGCTTCAAGGCGATTGTTAATGGCGAACACGATGATCTGCCAGAGCAGGCCTTCTACATGGTAGGCAGCATCGAAGAGGCAGTCGAACGTGGTGCGAAAGGCTAGGTTGGTAGGGAGATAATATTATGGCCATGACAATCCATGTGGATATAGTCAGCGCATCAGGCGAGGTTTACTCCGGCCTGGTGGAGATGGTCTATGCCCCTGCCGAAATGGGTGATGTGGGCATTGCCCCTATGCATGCCCCGCTGGTAACCCGTCTTAGGCCAGGCGAGGTGCGGGTTGATCTGGGCGGAGACAAGGGGATGAAACACTTCTATGTATCCGGCGGCATCCTGGAAGTTCAGCCTCACACCGTAACTATATTGGCCGACACCGCTGTGCGGGCCAAGGACCTGGATGAGGCCGCCGCTCTGGAGGCCAAGAAGCGGGCGGAAGACGCCATGGCAGGACATGCGGCGGATATGGATTTTGCCAAGGCCCAGGTAGAGCTGCACCAAGCGGTGGCCCAGTTGCGTACTCTTGATCACATCAGGAAACACAAATAGAATTCCCCCCTTTACCCTGACCCATCCCGGGTCGGGCGTGCTCATCAACAACGGCGGACACTGAATATGCCCAAGGAAACAATCCAGCCGGGTAAATACGTCTCTCTCACCTACACCATCAGCGATGCTGACGGTAACCTGCTGGAGCAGAACGATATCCCGGTGAACTACATTCACAGTGGAGACACTGAACTAATCGGCGGTATGGACCGTGCCGTTCTGGGAAAGAGCGCAGGCGATAAGATTGTGATGGAGGTTGCGCCACAAGATGGATTTGGCGAGCATCATCCAGATCTGACCTTCACCGATGATCTGGAGAATGTCCCGCCTGATTTTCGCCGGGTGGGGGCAGAGGTACAGATGGAGAGTGAATCGGGAGAGGTGAAGACCTTCTACGTTACCAAGATTGAGGACGGTAAGCTGACAGTGGATGGGAATCATCCGTTGGCAGGCAAGGCTCTCAAGGTAAGCGTGAAAATACTGGAGGTGCGTAACTCCACTCCTGAAGACATGAGCCCTGACACCGGTGGATTTTCCATCAACTAAGGCAAGATCAGAACGTTCGCCCAGGAATTGCCGGCTACCAGGCCGGGATATTTAGGGTAAGCTGCAAAAAATAATTTCTGTCTCCTCGCTTTGAGGCATCCTTGCAACAGTGTATGTCTGAGTCTGGCAACTAATCCGATGTTCCACGCTGCGGCAGAGATAAAATTCGCCAAAAAGGAGAGCAGAATTTCCCTGGCCTCAGTTATAATGCCACGTCAGCGAAGCAACATCGGGTTACATAGGATCGCGGCATCCGTAATGAAATTCTTGGAGAGAGTATGAAGCTGGGTGTAGTAATTCTTGCGGCAGGACAGGGGACGCGCATGCGTTCCAGGTTACCAAAGGTACTCCATTCCCTGGCAGGCCGACCGCTGCTTGATCATGCTATTCAGGCGGCAAAACGGCTTTCACCAGAGCGTGTTGCGGTGGTTTACGGCCATGCCGGCGAGCAGGTGAAAGACGCCTTCTCCGACCCGGACCTGATCTGGGTAGAGCAAAAAGAACAACTTGGCACTGGACATGCTGTAGAGCAGGCCATGCCAGCAATGGCGGGAATGGATCAGGTTCTGGTGTTGTATGGCGATGTGCCGCTGATTCGGGATACAACCCTCAGCTCGCTTACCACCGCCTGTATGTATACCGATCTGGCATTGTTGACTGCAGCCTTCGATAACCCGACGGGTTATGGCCGCATCATCCGTAACAACAGTGGCAAGATAGAGAGCATCGTCGAACACAAGGACGCCACCTCCGAGCAGCTAGAGATCAACGAGATCAATACCGGCATTTTGATCGCCAAGCGTGCCGCGCTGGAGGGTTGGCTGGAAAGGCTGGACAATAGCAATTCCCAGGGCGAGTTCTATCTTACCGATGTGGTGAAGTTGGCCGTTGCGGATGGCGTATGCGTACAGTCTTCGCAGCCGGAGGATCTGGACGAGGTTGCGGGGGTGAATGATCGCGCACAGCTTGCTCATTTAGAACGTAAATTTCAGAAGTGGCAGGCAGATCGTTTGATGCGCGACGGTCTGGGACTGAGTGACCCAAACCGTTTCGATCTGCGCGGCAGCCTGAAGTTTGGCCAGGATGTAACCATAGATCTCAACGTGCTGATGGAGGGCGAGATAGAGCTGGGGAAGGATGTCACCATCGGCGCTAACAGCGTGATCCGCAACTGCCGCATCGCAGCCGGGGTTGCGATCAAAGAGAACTGTGTGCTGGAACATGCCGTGATCGGAGCCAACTGCACCATTGGCCCGTTTGCCCGTATCCGTCCGGAAACCGAATTGGCGGAAGATGCCCACATCGGAAATTTTGTCGAGATCAAAAAATCCAGCATCGGAACAGGCAGCAAGGTCAATCACCTGAGCTATATCGGCGATTGCATCATCGGCAAGAAGGTTAACGTGGGTGCCGGCACCATCACCTGTAATTACGATGGCGCCAACAAACACCTTACGGTAATTGGCGACGGCGCATTTATTGGTTCTGACAGCCAACTGGTCGCGCCGGTCGAGATAGGCGCGGGGGCCACCATAGGCGCCGGTTCCACCATAACCAACAAGGCCCCGGACGATACCCTCACCCTGAGTCGTGCCAAGCAGGTATCCATCAAAGGGTGGAGACGGCCAGTTAAGAAGCCGAAGGAGTCATAGTATGTGCGGTATTGTAGGGGCCATTTCCGGCAACCAAGTGACAGCAATTCTGCTCGATGGTCTCAAACGTCTTGAGTACCGGGGATACGACTCCGCAGGCATAGCTATCAACGGTGATACCGGCGGGCTGCAACGGATTCGCTCAGTAGGTAAGGTATCTCAATTGCAGGCGTTGTTGGATCGTTCCCCCATCCAGGGCGTAATGGGCATTGCCCACACCCGTTGGGCCACCCACGGCATGCCGGCGGAGCGCAACGCCCATCCTCACCAAAGTGGTGAGCGCGTGGCGGTGGTACACAATGGCATCATCGAAAATCACGTCCAGTTACGCAAAGAGCTTGAGACCAAGGGCTACGTATTCACCTCCGATACAGACACCGAAGTAATCGCGCACCTGCTGGCCAGCATGCTGGACCGGGGGATAGACTTGCTGGCGGCGGTACGGGAGACAACAAAACAGTTAGTCGGCGCCTATGCCCTGGCGGTAATGAGCCCGGATGATAACGAGCGTCTGGTTGTGGCGCGGGCTGGCAGCCCTCTGGTGGTCGGAGTATCAGATGACGGCAACTATGTGGCTTCGGATGTGTATGCCCTGTTGCCGGTAACCAGACGTTTTCTGTTTCTGGATGAAGGAGATATCGCAGAGATACGCCGCAGCGGGGTCAGCGTTTACGATGCTGATAACAACCCGGTCGAGCGATCACTGCAACAGTCCAACCGTACCGCATCGGAGGCGGACAAAGGCCCGTATCGCCACTACATGCTAAAGGAGATCTTCGAACAACCGACGGTTATCGCCGAGACCCTGGAGGGGAGGATTCACCAGGGGCGGTTGTTGGAAGAGAGCTTTGGGCACGAGGCCAAGGCCCTGCTGGACCAAGTTCAGTGTGTGCAGATCATTGCCTGCGGCACCAGTTATCATGCGGGTTACGTTGCGCGTTATTGGCTGGAAGAGATCGGCATCCCCTGCAACATTGAGGTTGCCAGTGAATTTCGTTATCGCAAGACGGTGGTACAAGATGGCTGTCTGTTTCTGACCATATCCCAATCCGGCGAGACCGCGGATACACTGGCCGCCCTGCGTGGGGCAAAAAAGTCCGGCTATCTGGGCAGCCTCTGTGTGTGCAATGTCCCGGAGAGCACACTGGTACGCGAGTCCGATGTCTCCCTGATGACCCGGGCCGGCCCTGAGATTGGCGTAGCCTCAACCAAGGCCTTCACCACTCAGCTGGTAGCGTTGCGTCTGCTGGTATTGGCGTTGGCCCGACGCAGAGGCATGACAGAGAAACGGGAGCAGGAGCTGGTGAATGAACTGCACGCCCTGCCACGTCAGGTTGAGGTAGTGCTCAATCTCAGCGATGACATCCAGCAGATGGCGCAGGCGTTTGCCGACAAACAAAACGCCCTGTTTCTGGGGCGCGGCACCTTCTATCCGGTTGCATTGGAGGGGGCCCTCAAGCTCAAAGAGATATCCTATATCCATGCAGAGGCCTATCCGGCCGGAGAACTCAAGCATGGCCCGTTGGCTTTGGTGGATGCATCCATGCCGGTGGTCTGCGCCCTACCGGATGATCCGTTGCTGGAGAAGGTACTATCCAATCTGCAAGAGGTAAGGGCGCGTGGTGGAGATCTGTTCCTGTTCAGTGATCAAAAGATCTCCATTGACCTGGACAACTATCAAAATCTTACCCTCTCGGACATCTGTCCCTCCACGGCACCCATCGTCTACAGCGTACCGCTGCAATTGCTGGCCTATCATGTAGCGGTGTTAAAGGGTACCGATGTGGATCAGCCACGCAATCTGGCTAAATCGGTAACGGTGGAGTAGGGGATAGAGGCAGATATTGTCCGGCCTGGTCTATTCTGGCATGTTACTCGTAGTTAGCGGTTTTGTGGAAACAACACAATCACGCCCCGCCTTTTTCGCCGAATACAGGGCCTTATCAGCGGCCTTCACCACGGCGTCATTGGTTAATCCTTGATCAGGAAATATTGCAATACCCAGAGAAGCGGATACTCGACGATCTGGGGATCATGATGTACGCTTGCTACCTGGTTGATCCGGCTTACACCCGAGAGGGTTCCCATGCGCAAATGGTGCAGGGCATATTGCAGCGGATACGTCTGTACGGAAAATTTCTCAAAAGAATTCGCATGGCTCACCTAGACTATGACGCAGGGAATTCGTAAATAATTCAACAGGGGGAGGCTATATGCACATTCCAGACTCTATGCTTCAAGGTAGTATTTGTCCTGTAACCGCAGCTATGTGTGCGGCCGGTATTATTGTTGCGTCATACTACGGGACTAGAGCAAAACAGAAACCTACCGCAGCAAGGTTTGGCGCAATCACCGCTTTGATCTTTGCCGGACAGATGATGAACTTTCCAATTATGGATGGAACGTCCGGCCATCTGCTTGGCGGGGTACTGGCCGCAACTCTGCTGGGTACGCCGTTTGGCGTTTTGGCCACTGCGATTGTGGTTGCTATCCAAAGTCTGGTGTTTTCGGATGGAGGGATCACCGTCCTTGGCGCCAACATGTTGAACATGGCCATTCTGGGTGCGGGTATGGGCGGGATGTTGCGTTCAGCCCTGGCCACCCGTTGGCAAGGCGCACGCGGGGGATATATGGCAACAGCGGTTGCTGCATGGTTCTCGGTTATCCTGGCTTCATTTGCGTTAAGTGCAGAATTGGCTGTTGATGGTCAGATTGAATTTATTAGTGTCGTTGCTGCAATGGTGGGAACTCATGCGCTCATCGGGATTGGCGAGGCGCTCATCACAGTTGTGGCTTGCATGCTGCTTTCTACATATACGGTCTCCAGGGGAACTAATGGCCATGTCACCGTGCCGCTCACGGCAGCATTGTTGGTGGCACTGTTACTTAGTCCGTTCGCGTCTGTCTTTCCCGATGGTCTGGAATGGGTGGCAGAAAAGTATGGGTTTCTGCATGAATCTGCCCCCGCTTTCGTTGGCCCACTGTCAGATTACACGGTTCCTTTGGTAAATATTGACCTGCTGTCGACGGGGTTTGCCGGGGTTGCAGGCGTTATTGTCTCGTTTGGAATCGCCTGGTTTTTGTTGCGAATCATGGGTATGTTCACAACAAGCCGGTGGGCGGCCTAACCCGTTGTTGCTGTCAGATTGAGGGTGTTGAAATACCCGTTGGGTTTGGCTATCTCTGTTCAGGATGTGAAGCAGGGGGCTTTTTATTGTTGCCGTTTCTGGGTAAGATTCAAATTTACCAGCTGTAGTATGAACAGCGCGCAAGCCTGATTTAAGTAAGAATGTCTCTCATTGCATGATTGGATACTTTTACAATGAATCAACAAGTTAGACTGAATACGGGCAATATCTCTATCGTGCCACTACACATATCAGACCCAAAGCAAGAAGCCGCAAGAGCAGAATGGGTTACCCTGCGAATCTGGGCGGTTAGCCGCACAATCCTGGCTGTTTCGCTTGCCCTAGGCCTTGCTGGCTGCGTTACTGTGCCACCACCGGAGAATGTGGAGAACATCTGTTCCATTTTCCAGGAAAAAGAGGGTTGGTATGAAGATGCTCTAGCGGCTGAACAGAAGTGGGGAACACCGCCCCATGTGCTGATGGCGATTGTTCGCCATGAATCTCGATTTGTGGGGGATGCCAGACCGCCGAGAAAGACCTTTTTTGGGATCATTCCCCTGGGTAGACCAACCACGGCCTACGGTTATTGCCAAGCGGTGAATGGGACCTGGGAGTCCTATCTGGAGGAAACCGGCAACCGCGAAGCGGAGCGGATCAACTTTGATGATGCAATCGACTTTGTGGGCTGGTACACCAACGTCAGTTTTGAAAAACTGGGCTTATCTAAGTGGGATACCTATAACCAGTATCTGGCCTACCATGAGGGCCATGTCGGCTATAGTCGGCAGAGTTATAACAAGAAGGCCTGGCTGTTGCGGGTTGCCGATAGGGTCCAGTCCACTTCTGAGCTTTATGCATTTCAATTGAATGAGTGCCGGGAGCAATTGGAGTTGCAGCAGTCAGACAAGGTTACAGCGAAGGTCGAGGATTTGCTTAGAGCTGGAATAGTGCCTTAGATCCAGAATCGCTCAGAACAGGTCGATATCCCCAGATTCAATCTCCTGGTCTGCACTGAGGCTGCCATCCCTGATCAGATCTTCATAGATACAGGTCATGTTTCTGCCGTGGTCTTTGGCATAATACAGGGCCTTGTCGGCGCAGGAGATAACCTCAGAGCTTTCGCTTTGTGCGTCTACTTCAACTATGCCGATACTCACGTTTAGTTCGCCTACCTGTGGAAAAGAGTGTTCTGCAATTGTAGTTCGCAGGCGCTCAAATACGCTAAAGGCATTATCCTTGTTTAGTACCTTGATCAGCACAACAAACTCTTCACCTCCGTAGCGGAAGATCAGATCGTCGTCCCTAAACACTTCGGTCATAAATCCAGCCATGAGTATGAGTACTTCATCGCCGAACAGATGTCCGAGCTTGTCATTTATCGCCTTGAAGTGGTCAACATCTATGACTCCAAGCCAGTGTTCGGTTTCATCAGAGGCTCGTCGTGTGCGTCTGTTATTGGCAGTCTTGCGGCGATGGGATTTCTCCATCAGAATCTGCAGGATCTCTTTGTTCAGGGTCTCCCGGTTTAGTAGACCGGTTAGTTTATCGCGCAGATTATCGTCTAGCAGTTGCAGGTAGTTGGAATAGATGCGCAGAAGTCCAAAAACAATCCTCTGCTCGTCAAACCGAACCTTGTCGGCAAACTGCACCAACACCGCCGAGATGGTTCCATTTTTTCCAGATACCGGAAAGATATTACACTGATGGTTGTGTTCATCACTATCCAGGGTAACTATATCTCTATTTTCAATTGCTTCGGATATGGCCTGCATCAGGCTGTCAGTGAGTTTATGATCGGTCTGGGTTTCGCTGGCCACATCCCTGGCTGCGGATTTGTAGGCGGAGATGATGAGTTCAAGATTGGGCGGCGGCTGGTACACCCGGTAAAGGCGGTACTCTTCAGAGACAACGATTTCTGACAGGGTCTCGATAAGGCTTCGTTCCAATATCTCCCTATCTTGATAGCGGGTTATTTCTGCCAGGCTGTCGAGTAGCTGGACTGTAGACACTTTTTGCTTCACGGTGATTCTGGATCCCTGTTTTTTATAAGTATTCTTACTTCTAATCCCCGATACATTATAATGTTTTACCTGTTTCACGTATGTAAGTCGAGTTCTTTCGACCTTTAGTACGATTATCGGCCAGGTCAATAATGTAGTGAGGCAAGGTTTAACAGTCGTGTATTAAACCTCGGCCCTGATAGAATGGAGCCATGGATGTTTCACATATTTTACAAGACCTGAATGAGGCCCAGCGTGAGGCGATTACCGCGCCTGCCGGAAGCACTCTGGTATTGGCCGGGGCCGGTTCTGGCAAGACCCGAGTATTGGTTCACCGTATCGCCTGGCTTACCGGAGTAGAGGGAGCTACCCCTTGGAGTATTCTCGCTGTCACCTTCACCAACAAGGCGGCCCGGGAGATGCGACACCGGATCGAACATCTGTTAGGACAGCCGGTGGGAGGGATGTGGGTTGGCACTTTTCATGGCCTAGCCCACAGGCTGCTACGTGCGCATTGGCAGGATGCCGGTCTGCCCAAGGCATTTCAGATCCTGGATTCAGATGATCAGCATCGCATGATCAAACGTATCATCCGGGAGATGAACCTGGATGATTCGAAGTGGCCCCCGCGTCAGGCCCAGTGGTTTATCAATAATCAGAAGGATGAAGGGCGCAGGCCCCAGCATCTGGATGATGACGGTGATCACTATATGCGCCAGATGATAGCCGTCTACCGTAATTACCAGGAGGCATGCGATCGCGCTGGCGCGGTGGATTTTGCTGAGCTGCTATTGCGCGCCCACGAATTGCTACGGGATCGGGCAGACATTCTGCAGCACTACCGCGAACGTTTTGCTCACATCCTGGTGGATGAGTTTCAGGATACCAACTCTATTCAGTACGCCTGGTTGCGACTGTTGTCGGGGGAACGCGATAACCTGTTTGTGGTGGGTGATGATGATCAGTCCATCTATGGCTGGCGTGGGGCCAAGGTCGAGAACATCCGCCATTTCCAACGCGACTACCCCAGTACGAGCATGGTACGGCTGGAGCAGAACTATCGCTCCACTGGAAATATTCTACAGGCGGCAAATGCCGTCATCTCCAACAACTCTTCGCGTCTGGGTAAGAACCTCTGGACCGATGGTGAACAGGGCGATCCGATCCGGGTCTACGCCGCCTTTAATGAGGTGGATGAGGCGCGCTTTGTGGTTGGTCGGATCAACACGGCGATCGACGCCGGACGCAAGCGAACCGAGATCGCCATTCTCTATCGCACCTCGGCCCAGTCGCGACTGTTTGAAGAGGCGTTGTTGCAGATGGGCATCCCGTACCGGGTCTATGGTGGGCTGCGCTTTTTCGACCGGGCGGAGGTCAAAGACGCCCTGGCCTATATGCGGCTGCTCTCCAGCCGTGACAGTGATCCGGCATTTGAGCGGGCGGTAAACCAGCCGCCCCGCGGGATCGGACCCCGTACTTTGGATGCGGTGCGTGCCCATGCGCGTGATTTTGCTTGTTCTTTGTGGCAGGCCACGCAGGAGCTATTGCGTGGTGGCAAGATGGCAGCCCGGGCCGCGAATGCCCTGAAAGGTTTTGTCGAACTGATTGAGGAGCTTGCGGCAGCGACGGCCGACATGGAGTTGGCCGATCTTGCGGCTGAGGTAATCAACCAGAGCCGGTTGCTGGAACACTTTCAAAAGTCCAAGGACGGCAAGGGCCAGGATCGGATTGAGAACCTGGAGGAGCTGGTTAACGCCGCTCGCCAGTTTGAGGATTATTCCATCGGGCTTGAAATGGGGCCAGAGCCCTTTTTATCTGAAAACGTGGCGGTCGATGGCGGACAAAAAACCGGCTCTGACCCCATTTTAATCGTGGATCCTGCCGAGGAGATGAGCGAACTGGATGCATTCCTGTCCCATGCCGCCTTGGAGGCGGGAGAGACCCAGGCCGGAGAGCATGAGGAGAGTGTTCAGCTCATGACCCTGCACTCGGCCAAGGGTCTGGAATTCCCCCTGGTGTTTATCGGTGGGATGGAAGAGGGGCTGTTTCCCCACAGTATGTCGAGTGATGATCCGGAGCGCCTGGAGGAGGAGCGGCGTCTCTGTTACGTGGGGATGACCCGCGCCATGGAGCAGCTCTGTCTCAGCCATGCGGAGAGTAGGCGGCTGCATGGATCGGAAACCTTTTCTCTGCCATCGCGCTTTCTGCGAGAGATCCCGCTGGATCTGGTGGAAGAGATTCGTTCCCGCCCGGATATATCCCGCCCGGTGGTTACGCCTGCCGGTGGATTCAATCTGGCGGAGGAGAACACCGGGTTTAGCCTGGGGCAACGCGTAGTCCACCCCAAGTTTGGTGAGGGGGTGGTGCTGAATACCGAGGGCCAAGGTGGCAGGGCCACCATCCAGATCAACTTTGAGGCGGTTGGGGCCAAGTGGTTGATGGTGGCGCATGCCAACCTCCAGACCATGTAGTAGGCAAGGCCATTGAACGGGTTACCCGAATCCCCGCCCCTGTCTCTCTATGCGCACATACCCTGGTGCCTGCAAAAATGCCCCTATTGTGACTTTAACTCCCATGCGGTGACTGGTGACCTAGATGAGTCGACCTATGTAACTGCCTTGCTACGGGATCTGGATTCAGCTCTGCCATTGGTTGGTGGGAGAGAGCTGATCAGCATCTTCATCGGAGGCGGTACACCGAGCCTGTTCTCCGGGGCGGCAATCGGTCGGATGCTGGACGGGATCGAGTCCAGGATGGCGTGCGCAGCAGGGTTGGAGGTGACGCTTGAGGCCAACCCCGGCACGGTGGATCAGGGACACTTCAAGGCCTATCGGCAGGCCGGGGTTAATCGTATCTCCATCGGTGTGCAGAGCTTTGCCCCAGAGCTGTTGCAGCGGTTGGGACGAATCCATGGACCGGATGAGGCAGTAGCGGCGGTGGCTGCGGCGCGTTTGGCCGGGATGAATAATCTGAACCTGGATCTCATGTATGCTCTGCCCGGCCAGACTCTGGAGCAGGCCCGGCATGATCTGGCCACAGCCATCTCGCTGGAACCCGAGCACATCTCCTATTATCAGTTGACGCTAGAAGCAAATACCCGGTTTCATGCGGCACCCCCGGTGCTGCCGGATGATGACCGCATCGGGGAAATGGAGGCAATAGGTCATGAGCTACTGGATGCAGCAGGTTACCGCCAGTATGAGGTGTCGGCATTTGCCCGAGCCGGGTTCGAGTGCAGACACAATCGCAACTACTGGGAGTTTGGTGACTATCTGGGTATCGGGGCAGGTGCTCACGGTAAGATCAGCGATAGTGCCTCTGGACAGATTGGGCGCACCAGAAAAGTCAGAAGCCCCGACACCTATCTCCAGACCGCAGGGATCTCTGATCCATCCATGGGCATTGATTATGTGACAGAGCATGATCTGCCGTTGGAGTTCATGTTGAATACATTGCGATTGAAACGGGGTTTTTCGCCCGGGCTGTTTGAACGGCGCACCGGTCTGCCTTTGTTATATATTCAGCAAGAGTTGAATCAGGCGGTGGCGCGAGGGTTGTTGGAGCTGTCTGATGAGTTGATCCGTCCCACAATCACTGGCGGACGCTTCCTGAACGAGTTGTTGGATCTATTTGTAGCGGAGTAGGTTGGCTCTGTGGGCTATCTCTTTTTTTCCGACCTGGGGGGCGACTTTTTCTCCTCGGCCAGGGCGGCAGTGCACTTCTGAAATTCAGGCAGGGCGATGAGGTAGCGCACGGGAGAGACCACCACGCGCACACTGGTTAGGGGAGTATTCGGGTTTTGGCAGGTGAAGCTGGTTTGCATCCCGGCTTCCAGAGACTGAAATATCCTGAGTGCCGCACCACCCTTGGCCATCAGGTGTTTGGCATCAGGAACCACCTTGATGCTCCCAAGGCTTTGGCTGGAAGTGTTGTGGCGCCATGGTGGCGGGCTGATCTCAACCGTACATTGTGTTCCCAGGCTCACCTCTTGGGTTATATGTAGTTCGAAGCTGAGTGGTTCCAGCGAGTTTTGTCGCAGTAGGCTGTTTCCGAAGCCGGGGATGTCGTGCTGGAGCAGGCATTCCCCCGCTGAGCTTGAAGCTACCCATTTGGAGTCATGTATCGGTGCCATGTATTCCCGTGGGGTTGCTCCCGAACCCTGGTTTGGAGCGGAACTCAGTGCCAGGAGGGTGAATGCGGCTAAAAGTGAAGTGGTTGATTTCATGCTTTGTTTGGCTGGTTATCCTATGTAAGTGGTTTCGACCGAATTATGCGATAACTTTAACGGTAGAACCAATACCGTTATCGGGCAGCGTAGCGTCATTCCGGATGGGTTGCAGCTAATACCCAATGATCCCGGCACGCGGGGATATCTGGTTGGATGTTTGAATTACCGGGAATTTCCCCTTGCGTCCCGTGTCCTATTCCAATATTATTCGCGATTCTCTCCACCAATCGTGTCGAATGGTGGTTTAAAGACAGATTTTGTAAGAGGCAATCATGAAGCCGGATATTCACCCAGAATACAGTCAGATCAAAGTGGTATGTAGCTGTGGAAGTGAGTTTGAGACTCGCTCTACCCTCGGTGAGGAGCTACACGTTGAGGTCTGTTCCTCCTGCCATCCCTTCTATACGGGTAAGCAGAAGATTGTGGACACTGCGGGCCGTGTAGATAAGTTTCGCAAGAGATACAGTCGCTAATCGTTCACACCAAGTCTCATGGAAAAGGCGCCTTGCGGCGCCTTTTTTCATTTCCAGATCTCTATCTGGCCTCTTTCAGAGCCTGCTCGTACTCATCCATAAAGTGATACAAGGAGCTGTCCAGAACCTTTATGGCGCCGTTTATCAGATGGCAGCGGCCGGAATTGGGCAGAATCTTGCACAGGTTGATCAGTGAATCCAGGTCGGCCCGACTGCCTTGGCCGGTGTCGATCTTACTCAACAACAGGGATATGTAGTAGGTGCCGGTCTTGCAGGGCGGACATTGGCCACAGGAGGATGCGGCAAAGAAGTTTACGTATTCGGTTACCCGCTTGACGATGCCGGTGCCTTCAGACACCACGATCATGGCGCCGGTGCCAAGGGCAGAGCGACGCTCTGCCACCGAATCAAAATCCATGTGCACATCCAGATCTTTGGGGGTGAGGATGGTGTTGGACGGTCCGCCGGTAAATACCGCTTTTAGATATTTGCCCTGTAGCATGCCGCCGCCATGGGTCTCGATCAGTTCCGCCAGTCCGGTACCCATGGGTAGCTCATAGGCCCCGGGGTAGAGGACGTCTCCACTCAGACAGTAGATCTTGGTGCCGCTGGTGTCTCCGATCCCCAGATTGCGGTACCACTCTGCGCCGTTCCTAAGAATATGAGAGACGTTGGATAGAGTCTCAATATTGTTGATCAGGGTGGGGCAGCCGTGCACACCAAATGCTGCCGGAAAGGGCGGCTTGCCACGGGGGAAGGGGAACTTGCCCTCCACCGATTCTATCGCGGCCGTCTCTTCGCCACCGATATAGTGGCCAGAGCTCTCCATCACCCGATATCCCATCTCCTCGCCGATAGCGGCTGTTACCGCTTGGTTGAGATCAGAGGCCCGCCACTGTTCCACCGCCTTGCGCATGCTGGCTATAGATGCTTTCTGATCTGGGTTGATATAGAAGATGATGCGGTTGATGCCGGTGGCCAGGGCGGCGATCACTGCCCCCTCGATCACCTGATGGGGCGTCTCGCTCAGCAGGATGCAGTCCTTGAAGGTGCCAGGTTCGTCCTCATTGCCGTTACAGATCAGGTACTTCTCTGCCCCGGAATTGGCGGCGACAAACCCCCATTTCTTGTAGGTGGGAAAACCACTTCCGCCCAGGCCGCGCAGGCCGGCTTCCTGTATCAGTGGGATGATGGCGGATGGATCCTGCAGGGCAATCTTCAACCCTTCGCCGCCGCCGTTTGCCAGCCAGACATCCAGGTCTGCCCCGGCTCGGATCTCTTTACGTAACAGCACCTGATTTAATTGATCCATCTCGTTTCCTAACCGCTGCAACCAGCGGCTCAATTTCGTCTAAGTTTGAGGAGTCTTTTGGCGGCGGTTTCTGCGCAGGCCGTCATAGTCAGCGTCGTCTTCAAATTTCGCACACTCCGGGAACAGCATGGGCCCCTTTAGCTCTGTGGGCATCTGCGCGATGGTAAGATTACGGCGTAGAGCACTTAGGTGCTCTATAGATATCTTCTTGTGTCCGGGGCGACGGCAGTTGGCCACGGCATGGGCTCCGGCACGACGGCCAAAGCAGATGATATCCAACAGGGCGTTGCCCATGATGCGGTTTCTGCCGTGGATGCCGCCGCTTACCTCGCCTACGCAATAGAGTCCAGGCACGCTGGAGAGTCCGTTCTCATCGATCTGTACCCCGCCATTCTGGTAATGCAGGGTGGGGTATATTAGCAGCGGGGTCTTAGCCGGATCGATGTCACATTTCTTGCTTAGTTGTACTAGCTTGGGGAATCTCTGTGACAGTATCCCGGGTGATCTGAGCTCCAGTCCCGGGGTGTCCAGCCATACGCCCATGGTCTCATCACTCACCTGGATGCCGCGGCCCTCTGCACACTCTTTCAGGATGGCGGAAGAGACATGGTCGCGGGTCTTGAGTTCGTCCACAAAGCGTTCACCAGCGCCATTCAGCAGATAGGCACCAGCGGACCTTATGCCCTCGGTGATCAGGAAGCCCGCCAGATGGTGTGGATGCGCCAGCCCGGTTGGATGGTATTGAAATGTGTCCAGGTTCAGCATCTTGGCCCCTAGCCGATAGGCCAAAACCAGACCGTCACCGGTGGCTCCAAAGTGGTTGGAGGTGGGGAAGTTGTTAAGGTGCATGCGGCCGATGCCGCCAGTGGCAATGATCACCGCCTTGGCCTTGATCAGCTCGTAGGTGCAATCCTTGAGGGAGGAGATAACTGCTCCGGCGCAGTTGCCGGATTGGTTGGACATCAGCTCAACCGCAGGGCTGTAGTCTATCACCTCGATATTGCTGTTATTTACCGCTTCGCGCAGTACCCGCATCATCTCAAGTCCGGTGTAATCCCGGTAATAGGCCACCCGGTCGGCGGAGGTTCCACCAGCTCGGCGCAGCATGATGTCACCAAACTTATCCAGATCAAACTGCATGCCCTGCTGGATCAGCCAGCGGACCACCTCTGGAGCATCTGAAACCATACTGGCTACAAGTTCTTTGTCGCTGTGGAAGTGGCCAGCCTTGAGTGTGTCCTGATAATGCGCTTGAGGCGAGTCATCTTTTTCGATGGAGGCTTGTATCCCGCCCTCGGCCATGACGGTGTTGCTGTCGCCCAGGCGAAGCTTGGTTGCAAGTATCACTCTGGCCCCGGACTTTGCGGCCACTAAAGCGGCGGCGCAGCCTGCACCACCACCACCGATCACCAGGATGTCTGTTTGTTTGGTAGGGGCGCCGGCCAGGTCAGCTTCATCGATTCTTGCGTCGGATTGCAGCATATCCGCAAGCTGACCATGACACCGATCACCCGCGTTGGGACCCACCTTGAGGGTGGTCATTGCATCCTGGTTATAATCAGGATGATACTGTTCTAGCAGCTCTGCAGTGCTGACAGTTTCAACCGCTGGCTCCCGCTGCTCCATTGCACGGTAATTGTTAAGTGCATCTTGGTATGAAATGGGGTTGGACATATCAGCTCCAGGGAAATTGGTTAAACCACATAGGTTAATCCTGGCCGATATCGACCTTGAGTTCGCCCTTGCGCATTTTCTCCAGGCGATTGATCAGGTTAGATGGTCGAGTGTGAAAATAGGCCGTCACCCTTCTGGAAAACAGTCCCACATGGTTTGGAGCAATATACTCGGGACATGCGGTCATGCAGAAGTTACACATTACACACTCCACAAACAGCTCGCCGGCCTCCTGAAATCTGCCTTTGCTAGCCAGATTCACCCCCTCCTTCACCTGTATGTCCTTAGGGCAGGATTGGTTGCAGCCGTTGCAGGTGCGACAGTTCGCTGCCTCGGGAAAGATGCGGTGGAATTGGGTCTGCACCTCCCAGGAGTTTGGGATCTCCTCCAGGTTGTAGGTGTGGTGAGTAGGGGAGGGGAAGACCAGAAAATTTACTTCCATCCCATCTTCGATCAGGGTTTGGCAACCCAGGGCCATGCTCACCTCAGTGGTTCCGGCCCGGCGTACCAGGATACGGCAGGAGCCACACACACCTTCCAGGCAGCCGACGCTTTGTACCCGTGGGTAACCGGCATACCAGAGTGCCTGGATAGTCGAGAGAGATGGCGGTGCCATAATCTCTTTGCCATTGATGGTGACTTTCACCAATTGTTCAATCTCGTGTCCCATAGCGCCTATATTAGAAATTGATGGATTTTTAATGTACCCCAGTTTATCCTATTTGCGCAAGAAAAGCGGGGTACACAGTTAGAGTATTAAGCTATGAAGTGTAGTAAAAATCCAGTATTAAAATGTATATGAATTTAACCTTGTTTTATTATTGGATTTTAAAGAAGGGTTCGAAGTATTATTAACAGCCGTTTTCTGGATTGCTTGTGGATACGGGTGAATCCGCGGAATAACATAGATAACGCACTAGGGTGATGACATATGAAACCGATGAATTTAACGGAAAAGATCTTCTCTGAACATCTGGTAGAGGGTGGTGATCTGCCCCAAGCAGGCGAGGTGGTTACACTAAAGATTGACGAGGCATTTACTCAGGACGCCACTGGCACCATGTGCATGTTGCAGCTGGAAGCGATGGGCGTTAAGCGAGTAAAACCGCTCTCAGTGAACTTCGTTGACCACTCCATGATGCAGTCCGGTTTTCGTAACCCGGATGATCACGAATATCTACGCAGTGTTTCCAAGAAATTGGGCATTATCTTCTCGCCACCTGGAGCCGGCATCTGCCACTTCCTGAATATCGAAAACTTCGTCAAGCCCGGCATGACCGGTATCGGCGCGGATAGCCATACCGTGAACGCAGGCGGTATGGGTGCAATCTATTTTGGTGCTGGCGGATATGATGTTGCCCTGGCTATGGCCACTGGTGAATACAAGCTGCCGATGCCTCAGGTAGTGAAGGTGAATCTTACCGGCTCTATGAACCCTGGTGTCATGGCCATGGATGTAATCTTAAAGATGCTTTCCATCGTTGGGGTAAAGGGCGGTAAGGGCAAGATCTTTGAATATGCAGGTCCAGGCGTATCCAGCTTGTCTCTGACTGAGCGTGCCACCATCACCAACATGGGCGCAGAGATGGGTGCTTCCACCTCTATCTTTCCCAGTGATGAGCGTACCAAGGAGTATCTGGAGAGCCGCGATCGCGCAGGCGACTACCAGCCGATGGGCGCGGATGATGGCGCTGAGTATGCGGATAGCCTTGAGATCGACCTGTCCGATTTGGAACCTCTGATCGCCATCTACCCCTCGCCGGGTAATGTGGAGAAGGTATCCCAGCGTGCCGGTGTCGAGATCAATCAGGTCTGCGTCGGTAGTTGCACCAACAGCTCCTACGAGAATATTGCCACCTTCGCCGAGATGCTAAAGGGCAAGCGAGTCGTGGTTGATACCCTGCTCTATCCCGGCTCCCGCGCCGTGGCTACCCAGTTGGCCAACTCCGGCTATGTGGCATCCCTGTTCAGCTCCGGCGTACGCATCATGGAGAATGGCTGTGGCGCCTGTATCGGTCAGGGCGGATCCCCAGTGAGCAAAGGCCTAAGTCTGCGAACCTTTAACCGTAACTTCCCGAAGCGCTCCGGCACCGATGACGCCGAGGTGCATCTGGTCAGTCCTCAGGTCGCGGCAGCCAGCGCCTTGACCGGTGTTATCACCGTCCCAACCGAAAACGTTGATTTTGCACAATCGGCCCAGGTGGACGACACCGCCTCTTTCGTTATGCCCATCCCGCAAGCGGAGGCGGAAAAGAGTCAGACGGTACAGGGGCCGAATATCATGGCGCTGCCAAAGTTCGAAGCACTGCCAGAAAAGCTCCAGGGCGAGGTGTTACTGAAGCTGGGTGACAACATCAGTACTGATGACATCCAGCCCGCCGGCATCTATCTGCCGCTACGCTCCAACGTGAAAGAGTACGCCATGCAGGCCACCTTCAATCAGGTGGACACCACCTTTGCCGATCGCGCCGTGGCCCATCGCGATGGTGGAGGCCACGGTATTCTGGTTGGACGTGAGAACTATGGCCAGGGTAGCTCCCGTGAGCATGCTGCACTCTGTCCGCGCTGGCTCGGTATCCGTGCCGTAGTGGTGGCGCAGTTTGCCCGCATCCACGTCGCCAATCTGGTCAATTTTGGTATTGTGCCGCTGACCTTCAAGAACATGGAGGACTACGACAAGATTACCCAGGGCGATAACGTCTCTATCGATGTATCCAATCTGGAGGGAGATCTGACATTGGAGGTCAATGGAGAGTCCATTCCTCTGGTTCCAGCCTATGAGCCAAAGGACATCCCCATCTTGAAAGCGGGAGGCGCTCTGCCCTTTTTCAATCTGAGCCGCTAAGGCTTGTATTAGGCAGTCGATAGTCTATTAGTAGTACAGGCGGACATACCCCCGACTCGGTTGGGGGTATGTCGTTACGCCTCCGTCAAAGGTGTTACATCGAACACGTCCCGGTTTCTGTTGTTGCTGACGGAACCATTATGCTCTAAATGCCCCATTATTTTACTTGGTATATAGTTATCAGGGTGTATTTAGGCAAAGAGGAGAGATGTCGATGAGGATCGGAATCCCCAAGGAAATCCACCGCAACGAAAACAGGGTTGCAGCAACACCTGAGAATGTCGAGTGGCTCATCAAGCTTGGCTTTGAGGTCGTGGTTGAGGCCGGGGCCGGTGCCGCAGCTGATTTTCTGGACGATGCCTACCGGGAAGAGGGCGCAGAGGTTGTAGCAGATACCAAAGCGGTATGGAAACAAGCGGATATCGTGCTCAAGGTGCGCGCTCCTGAGCCCCATCCTACTCTGGGTTTGCATGAGGCGGACCTGCTGCAGGAAGGTAAGACCCTGATCAGCTTTCTGTGGCCAGCACAAAACCAGGATCTGCTGGAAAAACTGGCGGCGCATAAGGCAACCGTCCTGGCTATGGATAGCGTGCCACGCATCTCCAGGGCCCAGAAGCTGGACGCACTGAGTTCCATGGCGAACATCGCCGGTTATCGTGCGGTGATCGAAGCGGCCGCTAATTTTGGCCGTTTCTTCACCGGGCAGATCACCGCCGCTGGCAAGGTTCCCCCCGCAAAAGTCCTGATTATCGGTGCCGGTGTGGCCGGCCTTGCCGCTGTCGGTGCTGCTGGCAGCATGGGTGCTGTGGTGCGCTCCTTCGATACCCGTCCCGAAGTAAAGGAGCAGGTTGAGAGCATGGGGGCCGAGTTTCTGCTGCTGGATTTCGAGGAGGAGGGTAGCGGCAGTGGCGGCTATGCCAAGACCATGAGCCCGGAATTCATCAAGGCAGAGATGGACCTGTTTGCGCGCCAGGCCATGGAGGTGGATATCATCATCACCACCGCCCTGATTCCGGGCAGGCCAGCTCCTGAATTGATAACTGAAGGCATGGTGGAGTCCATGCGTGAAGGTAGCGTGATCGTGGATCTGGCGGCCGAGCAAGGTGGTAACTGCGCCCTGACCGAACCGGATAAGGTTGTGGTCAAACATGGTGTGACCATCATCGGTTATACCGATCTGCCCTCCAGGATGGCCGCTCAATCCAGCCAACTCTACGGTACCAATCTGCGCCATCTGTTGACTGAGCTGTGCCAGGACAAGGATGGCCAGATAGATGTGGACATGGAGGACGAGGTCATTCGCGGCGCCACCGTGGTGAAGGACGGTGAAATCACCTGGCCTCCGCCAGCACCCAAGTTGCAGGCGACCCCGTCACCGCAGAGACTGGCCACGGCGGCGCCACCGCTGGTGGAAGAGAGAAAGACCAGATCAACCGGCCTTGGCGCCTGGCTGTTGCTCGCCGTTGGCGCGATCTGCCTGTATGGCCTGGGCCAGGTTGCGCCCAGTGCGTTTCTATCGCACTTCACGGTATTCGTGTTGGCCTGTTTCATCGGCTATATGGTGGTCTGGAATGTAACCCCAGCCCTGCATACACCCCTTATGAGCGTGACCAACGCCATCAGTGGCATCATCGTGATCGGCGCCCTATTGCAGATCTCCAGCTCCAGTTTGATCGTGCTGTTTCTGGCTGCTATCGCGACCCTTATTGCCACCATAAACGTGTTTGGCGGGTTCTTCGTAACCCAGCGTATGCTGCGCATGTTCCGCAAGTAAGGGGGGTAAAACAATGACTGAAGGCCTGCTTACGATTGCATACATCGCCGCCAGCGTACTGTTTATTCTCGCCTTGGGTGGCTTGAGTAATCAGGAGACCGCAAGACGTGGAAATGTCTACGGCATCCTGGGTATGGCTATCGCCTTGATCGCCACCATTGCCGGCGCCCATGTAACCAGCTATGGCATCCTGGCAGTCTGCATGGTGATTGGTGCTGCGGTCGGCATCATGGTTGCGGCTCGGGTGCAGATGACACAAGTGCCGGAACTGGTTGCCATTCTGCATAGTTTTGTGGGGCTGGCGGCAGTGCTGGTGGGTTTTGCCAGCTATCTGGACCCGGAGGCGCATTTTACCGGCACCGGGAAGACCATCCATGATGTGGAGATCTTCCTGGGTGTTCTGATCGGAGCGGTTACCTTTACCGGCTCGGTGATCGCCTTTGGCAAACTCAGTGCCAGGATCACCAGCAAGCCATTGGCGCTGCCTGCGCGGCATTGGCTGAATCTGGGCCTGGGGCTGCTTTGCATCTGGCTGGGGATTGGTTTTGTCGGCGCCGAGAGCGTTGCCGGTGGCATGTTTCCCCTGATCCTGATGACCCTTATTGCCTTTGCCTTTGGGGTGCATATGGTAATGGCCATCGGTGGGGCCGATATGCCTGTGGTTATCTCCATGCTCAACAGCTACTCAGGATGGGCCGCAGCAGCAACCGGCTTTATGCTCTCCAATGACCTGTTGATCGTGACTGGCGCCTTGGTGGGCAGTAGTGGTGCCATCCTCTCATACATCATGTGTACCGCTATGAACCGCAGGTTTCTCTCGGTTATTGCCGGCGGTTTCGGTACCGCAGGTGGTACAGTTGTGACTGAGGGTGAAGAACAGCAAGGCGAGGTGGTAGCCATATCTGCAGAAGAGGTGGGGCTGCTGTTGAAGGAGTCAAAGCAGGTGGTTATTGTCCCTGGTTACGGTATGGCGGTGGCCCAGGCTCAGCACATCATCTTTGACATAACCAAGAAGTTACGGGATAAGGGCATCAATGTTCATTTTGCCATACACCCGGTGGCCGGCCGTATGCCCGGGCATATGAATGTGTTGCTGGCCGAGGCCAAGGTTCCCTATGATATCGTTATGGAGATGGACGAGATCAACCCGGATCTGCCCAAGACCGATGCAGTCCTGGTGGTTGGTGCAAACGATATTGTTAACCCGTCGGCTCAGACCGATCCGCATAGCCCAATCGCCGGGATGCCGGTGCTTGAGGTCTGGAATGCTGAGACGGTTGTGGTGATGAAACGCAGTATGGCCACGGGTTATGCCGGGGTGCAGAATCCTCTTTTCTTTAACGAGAATACCCGCATGCTGTTTGGAGACGCCAAGGCCAGTGTTGAGGGGGTTTTGGCAGCTATCTAGATTTATTGTGCTGTATATAGTCTGGCCTGTTTGAACTCTGAGCCTAGAGTAGTCTCGACTGAATTATGGTAACGTTATAAGTAACATCAGCCCAAGGGCTAAGAACATTTATTGTTCTTAGCTAGGGCTCTTTTAATACTATGTATAGATTCATCAAACCTTCATTCATGTTGTAGTTGGGCAGTAATTGAGGCGGAAGTATTATGGCGAGACCGGAAAAACATGTTTTTGTTTGTACTCAGTCTCGGCCACCCGGCCATCCGCGCGGATCCTGTGCGGAAAAAGCGGGCGGGGATATAATGGGCGAGTTTGGACAACAGTTTGAGCAGAGGGGACTCTGGGGCAGGTTTCTGTTGACCAGCGCCGGATGTATGGGGGGGTGCGATTCTGGTCTTGTTGTACTGATTTATCCCGAAGGCGTTATGTACGGAAATGTCAGCAAGGAGGATGTCAGCGCGATTATTGATGAGCATCTGCTTGGGGATAAACAGGTGGAACGTCTCAAGGTTGCGCCGGAGGTTTGGTAACTATCAGTTATAACTAATACCGCCTGCCAGAATATAATCTGGCAGGTTTTCGAGTTAATCTTTTTATTTTGAAATTCCGGAACTGATAGCCTACGGCAACAGTCCGGGTGTATTAAACAGTTAGGGGAATCCCATGACGGAAAAGAACGATCTGATCATACGAATTGCTGGTGAGGGTGGTGAGGGCATCGTCTCAACCGGTGACTTTATATCAGCGGCCTGTGCCCGCGCCGGTCTGGAGATCTATACCTTCAAGACCTTTCCGGCCGAGATTAAAGGCGGCTACTGCCTGTACCAGCTGCGCACCAGTGCAGAACGAATCTACAATCAGGGTGATACCTTTGATGTGTTTGTCGCATATAACGGTGAGGCCTACGAACTCAACAAGCACCTGCTGACGCCCGGTACCGCCTTTGTCTACGATGGCCCCGGTGGTGACTTTGAGCCGGAGATCCCGGAGGGTGTGACCGCCTACGCTATCCCGATGTCCAAGACTGCCAAAGATCTTGGCTCCTATCGCTCCAAGAACATGGTAGCCCTGGGCGCCTTGTCGGTGCTGTTTAACATCAACGAGACCACTCTGATCGAGGTGCTGACCAACAAGTTCAAGCCCAAGGGCGAGGATATCCTGGAGTTCAACCTCAAGGCCTTCGCCGAGGGTAAGAAGTTGGCGGCCGAGCACGAGAAGACCGACTCCTGGCGGGTAGCCGATGCCACTGAGACGAAAGACGTGATCGTCATCGCCGGCAACGAGGCCGTGGGTCTGGGCGCCATCCTCGGCAGGCTTGAGTTTTTCTCTGCCTATCCGCTGACCCCGGCCACCGAGGTGGCCAAATACGTGTCGGTTCATATTCCCAAGACCGGCGGCACCCTGATCCAGGCCGAGGATGAGATTGCCTCCATCTCTCAGGTGCTGGGCGCCTCCTATGCCGGCAAGCGCTCCATGACCGCCACCTCAGGTCCCGGTCTGGCGCTGATGGCTGAGATGATCGGCATGAGCACCATGGCCGAGTTGCCGGCGCTGATTGTGGATGTACAGCGTGGCGGACCCTCCACCGGTCTGCCCACCAAGCATGAGCAGTCCGATCTGTTTCTGGCCATTCATGGCGGACATGGAGACTCCCCTCGCATCGTGCTTTCGGTGGAGGACGTGAATGACTGTGTCAACATGACGGCCCAGGCGCTGAACCTGACGGAGCAGTATCAATGCCCCGTCATCCTGCTCTCCGACGGCTCCCTGGCCTTCTCCACCCAGACCATCCCCACACCCGATCCCGACAGCTTCGAGATCGTGGAGCGTACCCGCTGGGACGGTGAGGGCGAGTACATGCGCTACAAGATGACGGAGGACCTGATTTCACCCATGGTGGATCCGGGTACACCGGGAGGCATGCACGTAGCCGCCAGTCTGGAGCACACCGAGAGCGGCGCGCCCAATTTCACTCCGGAGTACCACGAGGTCAATGCCCGCAAGCGGTTCGACAAGATCAAGCCGGTGATCGATCAATGGCCGCCCACCGAGGTGGACGGCGAGGGTGACGCCGAAGTAGGCATCATCGCCTGGGGCAGCACCATCGGTTCGGTGCGCGAGGCGGTTGCCCGCCTGCAGGCCGAGGGCAGGAAGGTCAAGGGCTTCTATCCGAAACTGCTCTATCCGATGCCGGTGGAGCAGTATGAGGCATTCGCTGCCACCTGTAAGCAGATCCTGGTGCCTGAGGTAAATTACCAGGGGCAGCTTTCTCATTTCATCCGGGCTGAGACCTCTATCAAGCCCATACCATATACTATCTGCGGTGGTCTCCCATTTACCCCCGCTCAGATTGTGAACAAGGTTAAGGAGATCAGCTAATGGTTAGTGCAACTTTCAATAAGATTGAAATGAAGCCCAAGGAGTACAAGTCCGAGATTACCCCGGTCTGGTGCCCCGGCTGTGGACACTACGGCGTGCTGGCCAGTGTGTATCGCGCCATATCCGAATTGGGTATCCGGCCATCCGATTTCATCAATATCTCGGGTATCGGCTGCTCCTCGCGTCTGCCCTACTTTGTCCAGTCGTACAAGATGCACACCCTGCACGGCCGTGCCGGAGCGGTTGCAACCGGGACCCAATTGGCCCGTCCCGACCTGCCGGTTGTGGTGACCGGTGGCGATGGCGACGGTTTCTCCATCGGTGGCGGCCACATGCCACACATGGCGCGCAAGAACGTCAACATGGCCTATATACTGATGGATAACGGCATCTACGGCCTGACCAAGGGGCAGTCATCCCCCACCTCGCGGCGTGAGCTAAAGGCCTATATCACTCCCTATGGCGGCGTGGAAGAGCCTCTGAACCCGATTCTGTACATGCTCACCTACGGCGCCACCTACGTGGGCCAGGCCTTCGCCGGCAACCCCAAGATGTGCGCCGAGCTGATCAAGGGCGCCATCGCGCACAAGGGCTTTGCCTACGTCAACATCTTCTCCCAGTGCCCCACCTTCAACAAGCTCGACACGGCCAAGTTCTACCGCGGTTTGGTGGATGAAGTGCCGGAGGATCACGATGCCTCCGATATGGAAGCCGCGATGCGCCTGGCCCGCCGTCCTAACGACAGGGCGCCGGTTGGACTGTTGTACCAGGAGGATCGTCAGACCCTGGATGAGGCCATGGCCGGTCTGGTGAAGCTGGTTGGTGGCAGTGAAGACTATGATCTGAACAAGATCATCGATCGCTCACGTCCGTAAGCGAACCGTGGAGGAGCCGCTGGAGCGTTTTGAGGACAGGGGAAGCCTCCTGCGCGCCAGAGGAAAGAGCGGCTCGCTGCTAGATGCAGATGTCTCTTTTCTGGATCTGCATGGCCTGGATCTTTCAGGATTGGACCTTTCGGGCGCTCTCCTCACGGGGAGCGACCTGAGGGGGGCCAACCTGGAGGGGTGCAAGCTGGATTCGGTCTTTATCCAGGATGCGGAGATGGATGGAGCCTGTTTCAAGGACGCCACGCTCAGTCACAGCCTGTTACAACGGGTCTCGCTTGCAGCTGTGGATTTTAGTGGGGCGGATCTGACTGAGGCCAAGATATTCCTGTGTAACCTGCAAGACACAATATTTATCCAGGCCAGCCTGGTCGGTACCGAGATGCTGGGTTGTGATATGAGCCGTTCAAGGTTCGAATCTTGCGACCTGCCAGGCGCGGTGATGCGGGAGTCAGAATTGGAAAAAGCAGAATTTATTTCCTGTAATCTGCGCGGTGTCGACTTCCGTAAAGCTACCCTGCTTGCAGCAAGTTTTCATTCTGTGAGCGTTGAGGGGGCCCTTTATTACGGCAAGCCACCCTGGGATGGAGATAGTCTGGAGATGGACTGGGATGCCATCATGCCGTCCTTTGATGGGGAGTAATGAGGCGTCTTACTCATTGAAATCGTAGGTTAATTATTATGTTAATCGGTTTCAATAAAACACACATAGTAATTCCTTATGAGGAGATCAGATTTAAGAGTTTGACGAGGCTGCCAGGAATCAGTTCACTTACCAGTTCGGATCGTTTTTTCAATCCTGCATTTTTTTTGCCAAAGGACTGTAAAAACGTTCATTAATTTATTACTATCTTCTAAATATCTTTATTTTTGACCGGGACATGCTGCATGCAGGTATGTGTGTCAAAGAATCTGGAGTAGAAAAAATGAGCGATACCAATCTTACCTTTCGGCGCTATGAAGATGACGAGCATGAACATGTGCCGTGGGATGAAGATGTCGTCAGTTCCGGCGAATCATATATCTGCCCAACCTATATTCAGCGTACGCCACCTTGCCAGAACGCATGTCCATCCGGCCATGATATTCGCGGTTGGTTGTCTATTGTGCGTGGCCTGGATAAGCCACCCGAGGGTATGGCCTGGGAGGAGTACGCATTCCACCGCATGACCATGTCCAACCCGTTTCCATCCATTATGGGTCGCGTGTGTCCTGCTCCCTGCCAGGATGACTGTAATCGTATCGAAGTGGACGGGTTTGTTGGTATCAACTCCGTCGAGCAGTACATTGGTGACTGGGCACGTGAGAACGATATCACTTTCCCAGCCGCGGGCGCGGATACCGGCAAGAAAGTCGCTATCATCGGCGGTGGTCCGGCCGGTCTCGCAGCTGCCTACTTCCTGCGTAAACGCGGTCATGGCGCCACCATTTTTGAAGAGTACAAGGCCCTGGGCGGCATGATGCGCTTCGGTCTGCCAGAGTATCGCGTTCCACGCGATATCCTGGAGCAGGAAACACAACGTATTCTGGACCTGGGTGTTGAGGTGAAACTTAATACCCGTGTCGGCACCGATGTCGCTGTCGCCGATCTGGAGAAAGAGTACGACGCCATCTTCTGGGGTGTGGGTTGCATCAAGGGCAAGGACCTGCGCGTTCCCGGCTTCGAGGCCCCCAACTGCACCGATGGCATGACCTTCCTGCGGGCATTCAATGACCGCAGTCTGCAGTACCTCTCAGGACGCATCCTGGTGATCGGTGGTGGTGATACCGCCATGGACGTGGTGGCAGCTTCCAAGCGGCTCGGCAATATCGCTGATGTGGACGAAGCAAACCGTCCAGAGAATGTTCTGGCCGGCAAGACTGCCCATAACGAGGCCGATGCAGCCAAGCGTGAAGATGCGGATTGCTGGCTGGTCTATCGCCGCCCCATCTCCAAGGCCCCATGTACCAAGCACGAACTGGAAGCCAGCATCGCCGAGGGTGTGGAGATCCACGATAGCCTGGCTCCGCTGGAGGTTATGCTGGACGCCGACGGTCGCGCCAGAGCGCTGAAGGTGCAGCCGGTTGACTGGTCCACCGGTAAGATGGTGGATAATGGCGAACCGTTCGAGATCGAGTGCACCATGGTTGTAGGAGCCACCGGCCAGACCGGCGACTTCTCCGGTATCGACGGTGTCGCCAACGAATGGAATCAGATCGACGCCGAGAAGAACATGCAGGTGAAGGGCAAGCCCGGACACTTCGTCGGTGGCGATACGGTCAACCCACACCTGCTTACTACGGCCATTGGCCATGCCTCAATCGCGGTTGAGGGTATCGAGCAGTATATGCGGGGTGAAGAGGTATCCGAACGGCCCAAGGTGGATTCACACCATTTTGAGATGTTGAAAGAGTTGGAGCTTAAAGGGCTCTCTCCTGAAGAGTACAACCAGGGTGAGACTTGGGGTAGTGATACATCCAATTTTGCGGTTCACAACTTCGATGATCGTGCCAGTGCTGAGGTTGTCAAGTCAGCTGTTCTGTTCAAGGCCCACTTCGAGTTCGAGCCAATCAATAAAAGAGCTGAGGTTGATATCAACTCAGAGAACGTGCTTGCCAATATGCAGGAGCGTTTTACCGGTCTGGATGAGGATAACGCCAAGAAAGAGGCCGGTCGCTGCATGAGTTGCGGCATGTGTTTCGAGTGTGACAACTGTGTGATCTACTGTCCTCAGGATGCGGTTATCCGGGTCAAGAAGAATGAGAAGGCCATGGGGCGATATGTAGAAACAGACTACTCACTGTGTGTAGGATGCCACATCTGTAAGGAAGTCTGCCCTACCGGCTACATCGAGATGGGACTTGGCTTCGCATAGACTGCGTTAGCCTTACTACGGAAAAAGGTCGGCTCCGGGAAATCGGAGCCGGCCTTTTTTTGTCCCTTATGAATAGTAGAGTTGGTGCCATGATCAGTTACAATCATGTGGCAGGTAGACAGGTATTAGTACCGTTTGCCGATAAGGGTATTTTTTGAAGTGAGTGGTAACAACATGTCTGAATTTAAAAATATCACGGTTGTAAAGCAAGCCAACGCTAGGTTTACCATCAAGGCGCTGACCCCGACCGATTACTGCTGCTCATTTATCAAATAGCTGAGTGTAGCTCAGATCGTAGCTGGATAGTCTTTTGGTAAGTGATGATTTGGGATCAATTTAACCAGGGATATAAATCCGCATGATAAATCATAAACTGGTACTTCCGGGACATCTTAACCATTATGGGTTTTTATTTGGTGGGAATCTTTTGCAGTGGGCGGATGAATTTGCCTGGATCGCCTGCACCCTGGAGTATCCGGATTGTAACTTTGTCACTATCGGAATGGATAAGGTGAAGTTTCTAAAGAGCGCGAAAGAGGGGACGATTCTAGAGTTTGTGGTAAACAATATTAACAAAGGGAATACCACGCTTACCTATCTGGTAAATGTGTGTCGCCTACGCTCAGATGTTGAACATGATCTGATATTTTCTAGCGAGGTAACCTTCATCCGTATCGATGAAAATGGGCAAAAGATGGGTTTGCCTCAGTAAAATGGCATACTATTTTTCATCTTAAGGAGCGAAGTGTATCAAGCGAAGCGAGCAGTACTATTCTCTCCTCAGAACCTCCAGCTTGGTTATCCTGCTCATATGCAGATGTGAGGTCATTTTTCCATTATAGAGTAGTTGTTCAACGTTTATGGTCTGGTGCTTTATAGAAACCAACAAACCCCGTTTAGGTATGTCATTGTCGATGGTGTAGATGCGCACTCGGTAATTAAGATACTTTGGCAGGTCAGAAATCTTTGTTTCAACGTAACGCAGCTTCGAGCGGGGCTTTACGCCAGTTTTAGTGGTGGCTACAGGCCTTTGTTTGAGGATTGGTTTGGGTGAAGGTGCCACCTTGGAAGATGGGATGGCTTTGGGCTTGGTAGATTCCAGAGAAAAACTGAGGTCGGTAACAGGTTTGTTGTTATAACTGACGGCTACTCCTAGCAGATCCATCAGATCTTCGGTCCGGTACGCCGACAGTGTTGATGGGTCTATTCCAGATGATGGGATGGCCCATACATCCAGCTCACCTGCATTGGTGACCAATTGCTTGAGCATCGCTGTGAGTCCCGGTCCTGGTATGAACCCCAAGGTGGTTAAATAGTGTCTGTCCGGCTGGGTAAAAAGCCTGTCAATGTACGCATCAGGGGTTTGCGCAGAATTGGCTGAACACAGGGTAACGATCTGTTTCATGTATCCAGGTTCAAACTTAGTTACAAAATGCAGCTCTTCTAACACCGGCATTTTACCAAGACCTGTGATTACGGCAGTCGAGAGGCCGTTCATCTTTAGACTGATGCTGGATAATTCCACTCCTGCAAGTTCATTGACAAAGTCGAATTGCACCTGCCCTGAAGCCTTGTCGTATTTGTAACCAATATTGCTGTTTATGGTAAGTGAGGGAAATCCTAGCTCCTTCAAGCCAGCGACTTGAAGAATGCCAGCTAAGGAGCATGGGTCTAGTTTCTGCGTCTTAAGCACAGAATTGCTGTTGTTGAAGGTATTCATCAGGCTAGACAGAAAGGAGCTTGATATTGGACTTTCCAGCTGTTGAATGGCAATGGACATTTGCTCAGGTAGTTCGCCTCGGTCGAAGCCCTGTGCCAAATCAAATAGGAATAATGGACCGTCGCCTGTAATGATTAGTCGCCGGATACTTATCTCGTCGTAAGATCCGGTTGGTGTTACTAATACCTTGTCCAGGTAGATGCTTCCGTTAAGGCTTGAGCCGACCCCACCATACTCTAGGTGCACAAATGGGGCTGCCACCCGGATCACCTTATCCAGATTTTCAGTAACCTTGTAGTGTATATATCCCTTTGTGGCCAGGTATGCCACAGCAATAAGTATCACAGGGATAATAATCAGCGTCTTGATTTTCACTCTAGCCTCCAGCTCCTTCTACTAAATTAGCTGTGGCTGCGCCTAGTTGCAACCGTATTCCAACAAAGTGTGAACAAATCCATATTGGCTATGTGCCGAGAAGAGACTATGTGTAACAAGATGAGTAGGACGAGTGATCTGAATCCGGTTTTTCATATGCGCATCCGTACATTTGTTGCCATCTCTGTCTGAGGGGAAGCCAGTCTTTTGCAGTCAACTGTAGCATGACCCAGATAAAAGGCCGATCTATGTTTTCACAGATCGGCCTTGTAGTTGCGCGCCATCCGAAGATCAGGACAGCCCTATGGTCTCCATATGGTGGCGGAAGGCAAGCTCTCTGCTGTCGGCAGCCACACCACCCAACTCAGGAGCCAGGTCGGTGTTGACCACACGATCACCGTTGAGACTGGTAATTACCGCCAGTTCGCTGATCTCGTTGGCCAGGGCCGAACGTACCGTCTCCAGATCTGCCAACTCTGCATTGCCGCTCAAGGCGGCGATGGTGCTGAGTCCGGCCTGGTCCTCCGGGTTCTGCATGGAACCGCGCAGGATTGCCAGAGCGCCATCACGGTTCAGAACGGCTCCATCGATGGTCAGTGGATCGGCCATTGGCAGAAGCTGATCCGCTACCGGCGCAGCCCCGGGGCTGGTCAGGGCGATGATGCTGGCCTTGCCCGCCTGGGCGCGGCTGATGCCGGACCCGACGGAGACGATGCATTCGGCCTCTGTTCCTGCCAGCGGGGTGGCTCCAAGACGTTGGAGCAGGGCCAGGTTGGCCTCACCGGTGATCTTGGTATTGCCTGCGGTCTCTCCCGCGGTACCAGCCAGATAGTGCAGGGATGCACCCTGTCCCTTGGCCAGCTGAGCGCAGGCGTAGATCTGCTCCACGGTAAGACGCGGTGATACCACCACCGCCTTGGTGCCCGCTGCCGTCAGCGTCTGTGTGGCCAGATCCATATCGGCTTTGACTGCGTCCTGGGCCAACAGCTGATAGCTGAACCTGCCTTCGGCGCAGATAACCGCGCCGTTGACCGGATCGTTGTTGATGCTCTGTACCTTCACCACCCGACCTTCGTTGGTGTGTACATTGATACCACAGCCGCGAGCACAGGCGGTGCAGCTGGTGCTTTTGGTCAGCCAGAGCCAGGGACCGGACTCTTTGCCGGTGTTCGGAGTAATGGCGCCGGTAGGACAGACATCGGTACACATGCCGCAGGCGTCACAGCCGGTATCCTGTAACGGGTCATCAAAATTGGGTCCGATACGGGTGCCAAAACCACGCTGGATGAAGGAGAGGGCAGACACCTCGCGCACCTCGGTGCAGATACGCACACAGCTGCCGCAGGTGATGCACTTGTCGGCCTCGATGCGGATCAGAGGGTGTCTGGTGTCTTCCGCATAGTTACGCCGCTCACCGGCCAGAGGCTTTTCGCTGGCGTCATAATCCGTGGCATATTTACGCAGATCACAGTCGAAGCGGGCGGAACAGCCGCATTCGATACAGCGGGTGGCCTCGGCTATGGCCTGCATGTTGTCCAGGCCCACGTTGATTGGGTTGTAGCCACCGCTGGCCAGACGTACATCGGCCGGGTGGGTGCTCTCCAGGGCGCGGATCTTATGCTCAAAGCGGGGCGAGAAGTCATCGCTGTTGAGCTCATCCATACGACCACGGCTGATGGCGTAGGGTTTGGTCAGGACCACCGGAGAACCCGCCATATATAGGTCCATGGCCTGAGCGGCGCGACGGCCCTCGGCGATGGCGCGGATCAGGATGTCAGGGCCAAAGGCGCAGTCTCCGGCAGCAAAGACGCCATCGATGTTGGTGGTCTGGGTGACTTCATCATAGATAAAGGTGTTCCATCTGGTGATCTCGGGCGCGTTCTGCTCACCCTCGATGCAGGCCATGTCCGGTTCCTGGCCGATGGCCGGGATGATGGTGTCAAACTCCATCACCTGCTCGCTGCCTTCAATTGGCACTGGACGACGGCGTCCGGAATCATCTGGTTCACCCAACTCCATGGTGATTACCTCCATACCATTGGCACGGCCGTTCTCGTCCAGAATCACCTTGGTGGGGGCGGTGAGGAAGCGGATATCCACGCCCTCTTCGATGGTCTCTTCCTGCTCGATCGGCAGGGCGGGCATCTCGGCCTGGGTGCGGCGATACAGCAGTGTCACCTCGGCGCCAAGACGGCGCGATACGCGGGCGCAATCCATGGCGGTGTCGCCGCCACCGATTACGGCTACCGTCTTGCCCACATCGGTGATGTTGCCAAGGACCACCTCGCGCAGGAAATCCACGCCGCCAATGCAGCCGTCGGCGTCTTCGTTCTCCACCCGCATCGGTTTGGGTTTATGCGCGCCGGTGGCCAGCAGTACGGCGCCAAAGCCCTGTTGTTTGAGATCGGCGATGGTGAAGTCGGTGCCCAGTCGCCGGTTGTAATTGACCTTTACCCCCAGATCGATGATGGCCTTGATCTCCTTGTCCATCAGATCCCAAGGCATACGGAATCGGGGGATGCCGTAGCGGGCCATGCCGCCGAGCTCGGGCAGGGCCTCGAAGATCTCGACCGCGTGTCCCAGACGACGCAGATAGAAGGCGGCAGACAGCCCGGCCGGACCACCGCCGACGATGGCTACCCGTTTGCCGGTCTCCGGTCCGGCTTCATGCAGGAAGGGGCCGCTCTCCAGATCATGTTCGGAGGCGAAACGCTTTAGCGGGTTGATCGCTACCGGCTCATCCACCAGGCCACGACGGCACTGGGATTCACAGGGATGGGGGCAGATGCGACCGCAGACCACCGGCAGTGGGTTGCGTTCTTTGATTAGACGTACCGCGGCATCCGGGTCGTTGTTGGCCAGATGGGCAATGTACCCTTGGATATCGATGTTGGCCGGACAGGTGTCTTCACATGGGGCGACACAGTCGCCGGCGTGATCTGACAGCAGCAGGTCCAGGGCCATCTTGCGGCTCTTGGTCACGCGCTCGTTGTCGGTCTGTATCACCATGCCGGGCGCCACTTGGGTGGAGCAGGCGGGAACCAGTCCGCGTGCTTTCTCCACATCCACCACACAGAGAAAGCAGGAGGCGAATGGTTTCAGCCGGTCGTCATGGCAGAAGGTGGGTATGTGTATGCCCTGAGATTCGGCGGCCTCACGTATGGTGGCGCCGGCCTTTACCTCGATCTCCTGGCCGTTAAGGGTAATGGAAGTCTTGTCACTCATTACTAATCCTCTTAGATTCTTTATGCTGGATCATTCGACGAGAATGCAGTCGGAGTTACACACCTCGACGCACATACCGCAGTTGATGCAGACCTCCTGATCGATGACCCAGGTCTCGCCCTTCTTCTTCTCGCCGGTGATGCAGTCAACCGGGCAGTAGCGTTCGCAGATGGAACAGCCGTTGCAGTCATCGTTGATGATGGTATGGGTGATAAGACCCTTACACACACCGGCCGGGCAACGCTGCTCTTTGACGTGGGCCTCGTACTCTTCCCGGAAGTATTTGAGGGTGGTGAGTACCGGGTTGGGCGCGGTTTGGCCCAGACCGCAAAGACTGGCCTGTTTCACCCCATGCGCCAACCCCTCCAGGGTGTCGAGGTCCTCCATGCAGGCCTCGCCGTCGCAGATGCGGGTCAGGATCTCCTTCATACGCAGGGTGCCGATGCGGCAGAAGGTACACTTGCCGCAGGACTCGATTTGGGTGAAATCCAGGAAGAACTTGGCTAGGTCCACCATGCAGGACTTCTCATCCATCACAATGATACCGCCCGAGCCCATGATGGCGCCGGTGGCGTTGATGGAGGCGTACTCGATCTGGGTGTCGAACAGGGATGCCGGTACACAGCCGCCGCTGGGTCCACCCAGCTGCACCGCCTTCAGCGGCTTGTCGGTGGAGGAGCCGCCGCCGATGTCGTAGAGCATCTCGCGCAGGCTCATACCCATCGGGATCTCTACCAGACCGCCGCGCTTGATGGTGCCGGCCAGGGCGAATACCTTGGTGCCGCGGCTGTCTTCGGTGCCGATCGCGGCGTAGGCGGCGCCACCGTTGTCGATGATCCAGGGCAGGTTAGAGAGGGTCTCGACGTTGTTGATGATGGTGGGCTTGCCGAACAGACCCTTGATGGCCGGGAATGGCGGACGGATACGCGGCATGCCGCGTTCACCCTCTACCGATGCGATCAGAGCGGTCTCTTCGCCACAGACAAAGGCGCCGGCGCCCTGCTTGATCTTGAGCTGGAAGCTGAAGTCGCTGTCCAGGATGTTGTCGCCCAGATAACCCGCTGCGGTTGCGTCTTGGATTGCCAGGTCAAAGTTTTTCACCGCCAGTGGGTATTCGGCGCGGATGTAGGCATAGCCGCCGCTGGCGCCGATGGCGTAGGCCGCGATCAGCATCCCCTCCAGGATATTGTGGGGGTCGCCCTCCAGCAGTGAGCGGTCCATGAATGCGCCTGGATCGCCCTCGTCGCCGTTGCAGATCAGGTATTTCTGGTCGCCCTCGGCCCCGCGGGCGAAGGTCCATTTGGTGGCGGTGGGAAAACCGGCGCCGCCGCGACCACGGATTCCGGAGATCTTTACCTCTTCGATCACCTGTTCCGGGGTCATGCCGGTCTGGATGATCTTCTCGATGGCCTTGTAGCCGCCGCGCGCCCGATACTGCTCCATATCGGTGGGGTCGATGGCGCCGACGTTACGCAGGGCCAGGCGGGTCTGGCGGGTCAGGTACTGTCCACCTTCCAGATCCGGTTTGTCGGTGGCGGAGAGCAGCATATCTTCGGGCCGTTCATCTTCGCCGCGATGGAATTTCAGGATCTTGACAACGCCCTTTTTGTCCACGTTGCCGTACATATGGGAGTTGCCGTCGGCATCTATGACCTCCACCATCACTTCGGCGTGACACATGCCGACGCAACCAACGCTACGGATGGTCGCATCCGGGGCGTTCTTCTGGAACAGGCCCATAATCTCAGTGGAACCGGATGCACGGCCGCAGGTGCCCTCACCAACTATAATTTCGAGTTTGCTGTCACTCATGGCCGGGCCTCCTCACTGCTGTTCTCTTGGGCGGCGCTGGATGGTTTCTTTTTCTTGCCGCTTTTGTCGCCGGGCAGATCTTCTTTACAGCCTTTGGCGTGTTTTTTTAGTACGCGCTGGGCGTCGGCTCCGGTCAGATTGCCGGTGATGGTGTCATCGATCACCAGGGCCGGTGCGAGACTGCAGCAACCGACACAGGCCACGTCTTCCACCGTGTAGCTGCCATTGGATGCGGTATCCTCTTCCTCCACTTCCAGCGCCAGGATATGACGCAGTGAGGTGTTGAGGCGATCGGCGCCACGTACGTGGCAGGCGGTGCCATGACACACCTTGATCAGATGACGGCCTACCGGACGCATGCGGAACTGGGCGTAGAAGGTGGCCACGCCAAATAGCTGGCTGGCGTTGATATCGGTGTTGGCTATAACCAGATCCATGGCGTCACGTGGCAGGTAGCCGTATTCGCCCTGGATGGCCTGTAGCAGTGGGACGGCGGCGGGTACCCCGCTGCCTATTTCTTCAATCCACTTGTTGACCAGCTCTGGGTCTACTGTTGCTTCCAGTGTTTGGTTGCTCACGCTGGGGGCCCTCCTTCAAGAGCAAAGATGCTTTGGATCAGGGGTAAAAACGGAAAGTTTTGCGATAACCGATCTGCCCCTCGTATCTTACGGGCTAGAACTGGAAAATGGACGCTTCCTGGGTTCTCCGATGTATTACCATATTCTACATTAGCAGTACATGATACTGAAAATCGGGTGTATTACTCAAGCACAAACGCGCCCAATCTTCCCCGAAGGCGGGATGACACATGAATTTTATGCCCTTTCCTGGGAAAAACGCCGCCCTGGTGGGCGGCGTTCTAGCTTATTTCTCGTTGGTGTGTTCTTCCACCGCCAAGGCTGCAAGCTGTTTGTAGTGCATGAACCTTGTCTTCACGTCGGCTTGAGCCTCGGTAGCAAGTCTCTCCGCCGCTTCGGGATTGATGCGGGCAAGATGGCTGAAGCGAGTCTCGGTCTTCATGAAGTCTCTCAGTTCAATCGATGGTTCTTTGGAATCCAGTTGTAGTGGATTCTTGCCGTTGCAGGCCAGCCTTGGATCATAGCGGTAGAGTGGAAAGTGGCCACTCTTAACTGCCAGGTCCTGCTGTTGGTGGTTGGTAGTCAGATCGATACCCTGGGCGATACATGGGCTGTAGGCGATGATGATGGAGACACCGTCATAGGACTCAGCCTCCTGGAACGCCTTCAGGGTTCGAACGTCTTTGGCGCTGTATGCCACCTGCGCAACATAGACGTCACCATAGGCCATGGCGATCATACCCAGGTCCTTCTTACGGCTGGGCTTACCGCCGGCGGCAAACTTGGCGATGGCGCCCTTCGGGGTGGACTTGGACATCTGGCCGCCGGTATTGGAGTAGACCTCGGTGTCTAGGACCAGGATGTTTACGTTCTTGCCGGACGCCAGGACGTGATCCAGACCACCGTAACCGATGTCATAGGCCCAGCCGTCACCACCGAAGGCCCAGACGCTCTTCTTGGCCAGGTTGCCGATCACGGCCTCCAGGTTGCGAGCCTCTTCGCTATCCATGGCCTTGATCTTACCTCCCACCTGTTCCAGGCGTTCGCGCTGCTGGAAGATTCCAGGTTCGCTAGTCTGATCGGCATCCAGGATGGCATCGACCAACTCAGAGCCGATCTCGCCCCGCATGTCTCCCAGCAGCACCCTGGCATAATCGGCCTGGGTGTCGATGGATACGCGGAAACCGAGTGCGAACTCTGCGGTGTCCTCGAACAGGGAGTTGTTCCAGGTCGGTCCGCGGCCTGCTGCGTTGGTGGCGTATGGTGTGGTTGGCAGGTTGCCGCCGTAGATGGAGGAGCAGCCGGTGGCGTTGCCGATCACCATGCGATCACCGAACAGCTGGGTGGCGAGACGTACGTAAGAGGTCTCGCCGCAGCCGACGCAGGCGCCGGATGACTCAAACAGAGGTTGCGCCAGCATGGCGCTCTTCATGGTGCCCCAGTTGATCTTGGTGCGGTCATACTCCGGAATGGTGAGGAAGAAGTCCCAGTTCTCGCGCTCTGCCTCACGCAGCGGTGGCTGGTCTTCCATGTCCAGGGCCTTGTGCTCAGGATTCTTCTTGTCCGCGGCCGGGCAGATGTCGACGCACAGGGTGCAGCCGGTGCAATCTTCAGGGGCTACCTGGTAGGTGATGTGCTCGCCCTCGGCGAATTCTTTGCCCTTGACCTGGATGTGTTTGAAGGTCTCGGGGGCGTTCGCGGTAATGGAGACGTCGAACACCTTGCTGCGGATAGCGGCGTGTGGGCAGACGAATACGCATTTGCCGCAGTAGATGCACAGCTCCGCATCCCATACCGGGATCTCGCGGGCCAGGTTGCGTTTCTCGTAGGAGGAGCTGTCCAGGGGCCAGGTGCCGTCCGCCGGGATCATGCTGACCGGGATGCTGTCACCGCGTTCGGCAATGATCTCGCCGACAACCTTCTGGATAAACTCAGGCGCATTGGCGGTAACCGGAGGAATCTGCTCGAAGGTGGAGCTGGCGCTGTCCTGAACCTCGACCTGATGCATGTTGGCGATACTGGCGTCGATGGCCATGAAGTTCTGCTGTACGACCGCAGGGCCCTTTTTGCCATAGGTCTTTTCAGCGGCTTCCTTGATCTTAGCGATGGCCTCATCCTTGGGCAGGATGCCGGAGATGGCGAAGAAGCAGGTCTGCATGACGGTGTTGATGCGCCGCCCCATTCCGGCTTCGGCGGCCACCTTGTAGGCGTCGATGGTGTAGACCGAGAGCTTCTTGTCGATGATCTGCTGTTGCAGCTTACGAGGGATGGTCTGCCAAAGCTTGTCTGCAGGCGCTGGTGAGTTGACCAGGAATACGCCGCCTTCACGGGCATAGTCCAGCATGCCGTACTTCTCCAGGAATACCGGCTGGTGACAGGCGACAAAGTCGGCCTGGCCTTTACCGATAAGGTAGGAGGAGTTGATCTGGTCCGGACCAAAGCGCAGGTGCGACACGGTAACGGCGCCGGCCTTCTTGGAGTCGTATACGAAGTAGCCCTGACCGAACAGGTCGGTTCCCTCACCGATGATCTTGATGGAGTTTTTGTTGGCGCTGACGGTACCATCGGCGCCCAGGCCGTAGAACATGCACTGGGTGACCTTCTCCGGATCGATGGTGGTATAGGCCGGATCCCAGTCCAGGCTGGTGTGGGTAACGTCATCGATGATGCCAACGGTAAAGTTGTTCTTGGGGCTGTCCTTATCCAGCTCGTCAAAGATGCCCTTGACCATGGCTGGCGTGAACTCCTTGGAGGAGAGACCGTAACGACCGCCGACTACGCGTGGCATGGTGGAGAACCGGTCTCCACCGGTGGCAACGTGGGTGGCCAGGGCGGTGATCATATCTTTGTACAGCGGTTCGCCATCAGAGCCTGGCTCTTTGCAGCGGTCCAGCACGGAGATCTTACGGACACTGGCGGGCAGGGCCGCGATCATGTGCTCGGGGGAGAACGGACGGTAGAGACGCACGATCAGCATGCCGACCTTGTCGCCTGCCGCATTCATCTTTGCTACGGTCTCCTTGGCAGTATCGGCAGCGGAACCCATGAGTACGATTACGCGCTGTGCATCCTCGGCGCCAAAGTAATCAAACAGGTGGTATTGACGACCGGTCAGGCCAGCAAACTTGTCCATGGCCTTCTGTACTATGGCCGGGGTATCGTTATAGTAGCTGTTTACGGTCTCGCGGCCCTGGAAGTAGATATCAGGGTTCTGCGAGGTTCCGCGAATCACCGGCTTGTCCGGGTTCATGGCGCGGTCACGATGGGCCCGTACCAGCTGGTCCGGGATCATATCGCGCATAACCTGATCTTCTATCAGATCGGCCTTGGATACCTCGTGGGAGGTGCGGAAGCCGTCGAAGAAGTGGATAAAAGGAATGCGTGACTCCAGGGTGGCCGCCTGTGCAATCAGCGCGGCGTCCATCACCTCCTGCGGGTTATTGGAACCGAGCATGGCGTAACCGGTGGCACGGGTAGACATGATGTCACTGTGATCACCAAAGATGGAGAGACCCTGTGCGGCAATGGCGCGTGCGGCCACGTGGATCACAGAAGGGGTCAGCTCGCCAGCGATTTTGTACATGCTGGGGATCATCAGCAACAGGCCCTGGGACGAGGTGAAGGTGGTGGTCAGGGAGCCGGTCTGCAGGGCGCCGTGCACCGCAGCAATGGCGCCGCCCTCGTGCTGCATTTCGACAACCTGTGGGATGGTTCCCCACAGATTGGTCTGGCCTTTGGCTGAGTATTCATCGCTCAACTCACCCATGCCTGAGGATGGGGTAATGGGGTAGATTGCGATCACTTCGTTGGTCTTGTGAGCAACGTGGGCAGCCGCTTCAATTCCGTCTACGGTTACCATGTTGGGTTTGGACATCTCAGCCTCCAGGACCTTTTCTGGTCTCTATCAATACAAAATGGTTATGGTTCCAGCTCACTGCATACACACTACACTTTAACGGCAGTGGCAATTGCAAGCCGACTATTATCTTTTAGCTCAAGGGAAAAATCCACAGGAACAGGTTATTAATGGCAATCATGACATTAGTTCAGCATGTTCGCATCTGTCTATGTGATTTTTTAATAGATTGAATTGGTAGTTTGTGGACTGAACACTTACAAGTCAGATGGTATTGTTGGTAAATAATGTCGAAGTTATGGGCGAATGCCCATGGTTGGTCAGCAGAGTTTTCCTGATCGGCGTAGCGCCTGATGCCAGTGGATGAAAAAAGGCGCCCCTGAATCCAGGAGCGCCTTCGGTTTACCTCTGAGATCAGGTTAAGGCCGATGTTGTTACCGGCCTGTACCTGTTCCCTCTGGGCTAACCCAGAATTGCATTAAAGGTGGCGCTTGGACGCATTACCGCCGTTATCTTCTCCTGCTCTGGACGGTAGTAGCCGCCGATGTCGGCAGCCGCACCCTGGACCGCATTCATCTCGTCCACGATCTTGGCCTCGTTGGCCTCAAGCTCCTGCGCCAACTTGGCAAACTGAGCTTTAAGGTCGGCATCCTTGTCCTGAGCCGCCAGGGCCTGTGCCCAGTACATGGCCAGGTAGAAGTGACTGCCGCGGTTGTCCAGCTCGCCGCACTTGCGCTTCGGTGACTTGTCGTTGTTGAGCAGCGTCTCCGTGGCCTGGTCCAGGGCGTCCGCCAGCACTTGAGCCTTGGCGTTTCCGGTCAGGTTGCACAGGTGCTCCAGGGAGGGTACCAGGGCCAGGAACTCACCCAGGGAGTCCCAGCGCAGGTGATTCTCCTGTAGCAGCTGCTGGACATGCTTGGGCGCGGAGCCGCCGGCGCCGGTCTCAAACAGGCCGCCGCCGTTCATCAGCGGTACGATGGAGAGCATCTTGGCGCTGGTGCCCAGCTCCAGGATCGGATAGAGGTCGGTGTTGTAGTCACGCAGTACGTTACCGGTCACGGAGATGGTGTTTTCACCGGCCCGCATACGTTCTACCGAGAGCTTGGCCGCCTCGTAGACGGACAACTGGCGGATATCCAGGCCACTGGTGTCGTGGTCTTTCAGATACAGGTCCACCTTCTTCTTCAGCTCGATGTGGTGGGCGCGCTCTGGATCCAGCCAGATGATCGTCGGCCAACCGGTAGCCCTGGCGCGGGTCACAGCCAGCTTGACCCAATCCTGAATCGGGGCGTCTTTCACCATTACCATACGCCAGACGTCACCCGCTTCCACGGTGTGTTGGTGGATGGTGTTGCCGTTGGAATCGGTGACACGGATGGTGCCGTCACCCGGTGCTTCAAAGGTGGTGGGGTGCGAGCCGTACTCTTCCGCCTTCTTCGCCATCAGGCCGACGTTGGGTACGGTGCCCATGGTGGTAGGATCGAGGGCGCCATTGGCGATGCAGTTTTCAACGGTGGCGTGATACAGCGGTGCATAGCTGTGATCTGGGATCACGAACTTGGTGTCCTTCTGCTTGCCGTCTGGACCCCACATCTGGCCGGAGGCACGGATGGCGGCCGGCATGGAGGCGTCGATGATTACGTCGCTAGGTACATGCAGGTTGGTGATGCCCTTGTCGGAATCCACCATGGCGATAGCGGGACGGCTCTCGTACTGTTTCTGGATGTCGGCCTCAATCTCGGCCCTCTTATCGGCTGGCAGGCTTGCCATCTTGGTGTAGAGGTCGCCCAGGCCGTTGTTGAAATTGACGCCGAGCTCCGCAATGGTGTCCGCGTGTTTTTCGATCACATCTTTATAGAAGACCTTGACGGCATGGCCGAAGATGATGGGGTCAGAGACCTTCATCATGGTCGCCTTCATGTGCAGGGAGAACAGAACGTCCTGCTGCTTGGCCTCTTCTACCTGCTCCGCCAGGAACTTGGTCAGGGCGTTTTTGCTCATGAAGGTGGCGTCGACGATCTCACCGGCCTCCAGGGGTACGCACTCTTTGAGCACGGTAGTAGCGCCATCGTTGCTGATGAATTCGATCTTGGCGTTGGTGGCCTCGGCCATGGTGGCGGAGATCTCGGTAGAGGCGAAATCACCGCTGCTCATGGTGGCGACGTGGGACTTGGAATCCTGGCTCCAGGCGCCCATGGAGTGGGGGAACTTCTTGGCGAAGTTCTTTACTGCGCCTGGGGCGCGGCGGTCGGAGTTGCCTTCACGCAACACCGGGTTCACTGCTGAGCCCAAGACCTTGGAGTAACGCTCTTTGATCTCTTTCTCGGCGTCGTTCTGCGGATCTTCCGGATAATTCGGCAGGTCGTAGCCCTTTTCCTGCAGCTCCTTGATGGTGGCCTTCAGCTGTGGGAGGGAGGCACTGACATTCGGTAGCTTGATGATGTTGGCTTCGGGGGTCTTGGCCAGATCGCCCAGACGGCTCAGTTCATCAGGGATCTTCTGCTCTTCAGTCAGGTTGTCCGGGAAGTTGGCGATTACCCGACCGGACAGCGAGATGTCCCGGGTCTCCACATCGACACCGGCAGCCTTGGTAAATTTCTGAACGATGGGGAGAAAGGAGTAGGTTGCCAGAGCGGGGGCCTCGTCAATCTTTGTCCAAATGATCTTCGACATGTTTCAGTCCTCAGTTATATAGGTAAAGAATAGAAAGTGATTATTCGGTTCACCGCAGAGAGCGGAGAAAGTAGAGGGGCTAATGTTGTAAACATTCCGTGCCCTCTGCGTCTCGGCGGTTAAAGAGAGTTAAGAGTAGGGGCCGGATTCAATCCGGCCCCAGGTTCATTAACCCACGTAGCTGCACTTGCTGGCAGCGGTACGGGTATCCATGTTCTTGCCGCGGTTGGTGTGATCGTCGATCTCCGCTGCGGTGCCGATCATGCGCCCGAACAGGAATGTAGTGAAAGCGGCAGATTCCATCGACCTATCACTGATCTCACCTTCTGCATAAGGCTTCCACAGCATCTTCAATAGGAGAACGGCGATGACGGCATCGACGTTGACACAGAAGGTGTTCCGCGTCACGCCAGTCTTAAACAACGCCTGCACCAGCTCACGGTAAAACTCATGGAAGACGTTGTAGTCACCGCGTTGCTTGAACAGATCGCCAACGAATACCTCACGTGGGTCGAAGTTTACATCTTCCCCCTTGAACACCGGGTGACCGGTGCAAGGGATCTTGGCGTAGGAGAGGTTGCCTTCTGCCTTGGCCTTGATCTTATACGCCAGGTACTCTTTAGCGTACTCGGTAGCCATAGCGGACAGATCCAGACCGTGGCCCTCTGATCCGGGTTCACTCAGACCGGTATCGCGGAAACGGTCCAACAGGAAGGCAATGGCCTCGTAGCCGTTACCGCCGTGGGCGTAACCGGTGTGGGTGAGGAAGCCGATGTAGCCCTTGTTGACCTGGACACGCTGCGGATCCTCGGGACCATCGGCCGCGACGGCGCCCTTGGCGCCTTGGGCGGAAATGGTGCCCGGACCGTTACTGATGATCAAGCCCAGCAGCACGGAGAAAGAGTACAGCTCCTCTTCGTTGGGACGCTTGCCCAGCAGGGCCAGGTGCGCGGTCTCTGAGAAGCTCCAGCTATTCATGAGCTCGCTGGTGGCCACACCACAGAAGTTGCCTTCGCTCTGCTGATCGGCAGAGGCGGCGGAACCGATCAAGGTGCTGAACACCCGGAAGTGCCACGGCATAGTGGCGATGGTGGTGACCGAGAGACGCTTGCGCATCAGTGCCGGCCAGGCCACATGGGTGGTGATTGCAGCCACCAGTACCTTGCAGCTCAGCTTGCCACTGTTCTTTGCTGCCAGGGCCTTGAGGAAGTCGACAAATACCGACTTTGCGCCACGGGCCTCAATGGCGGCCAGCATGCTGTCGCCACAGGTGCAGGGGCTTTCGGATAGGAAGATCTCCTTGTCCGCCGCTTCCAACTGGGCGCTGAAATCAAAGCCGGTAGCGGCGGAATCAGCCAGGCCACTCTTCTTGAACAGCTCCACCAGGGCGGTAGCGGCATTGCGTGAACGCTCCACCTGCTTCGGTCCCACCATGGCGACTGCTGCGGCCAGGGCGGTGTTGGGGCTGTTGCCGGCCTCGCGGGAGGCATCGGCAGCGGCCAGTCCAACCTTGCCATTCTGGTTGATGAAGGCATTCAGGGCTACGTTGGCCAGGGCAGCGCCATTGGCATCCGGATACTCACGGATCAGGCTCTGCACCAGGTTCTCTTCAAAGGTGTGGGTGGAGGCGTCCAGGACGCTGGTGCCGTGGATCTTGGTCACCTGGGTCTTGGGATCCATCATGGAGGCGCCGGAGGCGTCCTTCATGGTCTGGCGCGGGAAGATCACGCCCACCTGCTCGTTCAGGTGTGCGATCTGGCCATTGTATGGAGCCATGGCCTCGACCACTGGCGGATTCAGGTGGTCCGGCAGATCGATACCCTGGGTGTTGCTGAACCAGCACTTCAGAGAGAGATCACCTACCGGCTCGAAGTCGGGCTTGGCGTCCCGTTTCGCCATCACGGCGGTCATGGCCTCCGGGATGTGGGAGATGTTGACTACAACCGCGCCCTTCTCGGAGCAGACCGGATTCTCTGGGGTGAAGATTTCGTCCACACCAAACTTCTCCATGAACCACTCTTCCTTGGCGATGGCGTTGTCGCCGGCGCCGGCGATGGCGCCGGCGTGGCCGCAGGCCTTGGTCAGCTTGGCCTTCCAACGGCCCACAATACAGGCGACCACCGGCTTGTCGAATTCCAGGTCGTGCTCATAGTAGCCACCCGGCTCGATGTACATGACGGCGGCCTTGGAGCGGTCATCGTGGTGGAAGGCGTAGGTCCACTCCGGTGCTGAATAGTGGATGTAGACGTCCTTACCGGAGGAGAAGGATACGGTGCTACCCCAACCGGCGGTTGCCAGATATACGGCGATGGTGGTGGTGAAGTTGCCGGAGTTGGAGTAGATGGCCACGGAACCGGGGAGCAGGGACTCCTCCGGGGCGCTGCCGCCCAGTGCGCCGCCGATACGTACGTGGTTATGGGCGTCGGCCAGACCCAGGCAGTTGGCGCCGAAGATATCGATGCCGCGCATCTGACCGATGGCGCGGATGACGCGGGCGTCACGTACCGGCACCTTCTCGGTAAGGATTACAATCTTGTTCAGGTTCGGATTGACCCGTACCGCTTCGATTACGCCGTCGCGTACACCGGAGGGTGGCAGGTAGACCACCACCACATTGAACTCCAGTCCGGCTTCTACCGCCTCGGCGATATTGTCGAACACCGGGATATCACCAGCGGAGGTCTTCATCTTGGAGCCGGAACGTCCCGGTGCAGTACCACAGACGATGTTGCCACCGGAATAGACGTGGCTGACCGGGGTTACGGTACGGCTTTCGCCACCGGTGATGTTGAGGACGCAGACCCGGTCATCTTTAGTGGCCAGTTCCGTCAGAGAGTTGATTCCCACGTAGTAGTGGGGAAATGCTGCTACACCTTGCGGATGCATAATTTGGTTCCCTCGTTATTGCATGGCCTTCTTATGTGGCCATGGTTAGGAAATTCTTAATTCAGATATCTCGAGCCGTTATCAGGCGATACCCATCTTCTTGGCCACGATCTCGCGACCGCCGTTCTTCATCCATTCGTCGGCTGCCTGGGCGTAGTTGACCACCTCGCTCATGGCGGAGTCGAAGCCGAACATCTGGTAGGGGATGCCCAATGCGTCCAGGGTATCCTGCATATAGCCCATGCCGCGGATCAGGTTGGGGCCACCGCGTCCCACCACCACGTAGATCGGCTGTGGACCATGGGTGTTGAAGTGATCCCGCAGGGCGTCGGCCATGGCGCGGAAGGTCTCGTAGATATCGGTGTTGTTGGCCTTGCCGCCGATGATGAACAGCACGTTGGACTGCTCCAGCCAGTACTTATATACGATGCGGCTGATGTCATGCATCTTGGCGTAGGGAGGGTTGCCACCGAAGTCGGAGGAGATGTTTGCCGCGTCGCCCAGCAATTCGGTCACCAGGGCGTTGGCGCCGCCGCCGAAGGTCATGGCGGAGATGCTGCCCGCTTCATTGATGACGAATACGTCGGATTGGCCCTGGTAGGTGCGCAGGGAGTTCACTTCCAGCTCGAAGTCGGAGTAGCTGGAGGTGTCCAGGTCTTCCGGCAGGCCGAGGCGGGCGACGTTGGGGTCGTCACCGTCGAAGGCGCACTTGAAGTCGCAGGCAACCGGGATCAGGCGGCCCTTTTTGTTGCGCTGCATGCGGATGGGGTTGAGCTCCAGGGTGGTCATGCCGTAGTTGTGGAACAGATCCCACAGCTTGGGCAGATTCTGCACCAGCGGGCTCACCAGCTCCTTCGGGGCGTCCAGTTTGCGCAGGGCGTTGGAGATGACGAAGCCCTTGAGTCCGGTAAGAGGGTCGAACGGGATGCGGGCAATCTTGTCAGCCGGCAGCTCTTCGATATCGATACCACCGTGGTGGGTAATGGTGATCATGGGTGCGCGGTACTCGGTGCTGTCGGTGATGGAGAAGTAGAGCTCGTACTCGGCTGGAACACCACCCTCAAAGGTGACGCCTTCGGCCTTGGAGTAGGTGTTGTTGTGGAAATGCTCGGCAAAATAGAGCCGGGCCTTCTCTTTGGAGGCAGTGGAAATGTCCTTGGCGCGCCCCAGCAGGCCGGCCTTACCTTTCTTGCCTACGCCGCCCTTGAACATAGGCTTGATGAAGACTTCGCCGTGACGCTCAATCAGCCCTTTAATCTCGTCGTTGGTTGCTTCAGGCCCCAGTACCTCAGACGTAGGAAAGTCTACGTACTTGAGGAGCTTGGAGCCCCAATACATGCCGGTAATCTGCATCGTTACTACTCCAGTGATGGATATGAACTCGCCTTCGAACCGCCCGCAGTGGGAGGTTCAACAGGAAGAAAAGGCCCGCTATTTCTGGGCCGTTATTTAGTATGCAACTATTCTGAACCAAGGGGAATCTGTTTGCGCGCGCCTTGTAGGCGCAACACTCATCAATCTTCGTTTCGTCTCTAGGCTGAATATTGTTATTAGTCAGCCATTCCCCATTAAACTAAGCGCAAGTTAATACTATCGGAGAAAACCAATTTTAAAATTTAAAAATACCAATAGTGCGCCGGTGCAGTATCTTGATTATTTAATGCAATATTAGAAATTACTAATAAGGAGTTTCGATGCCACACTTACTTTTCTGTATGAGTAGTGTGGTTTTTAGGGAGGATGTAGCGAAAATGCGGGTTCAGCCGGTTCTATTCGCTGCTCAACAGGGTCTTGAGCTGGGCTAATGATGCCCTTTTTTCAGGCCTTTGATCCAGGGAGGAGAGGGGCGGATGTCCGATGGTCCCGAGTGGAAACCATATTAGTTCCACTTCGGTATCTCCCGACCGGAATCTGAAGGCGGGTTGTCGTTGTTTTTTTCCTTTAGGGAACGAGAGCGTTTTCTCACTTTCCCGGTAGGGTATTCCTCTCTCCATCAGAAAAAATATGATCTGCTCCGGGCTGTCGGCAAACAGATGAAGCTGTAGGAGGGTATTAGAGTCCGCCGTACCGCTGAGTACCGGCCCTACCAGGCGGGGAGCAAATTGCTTTAGATTCGACATGGCCTGTATTGCAAGCTGACGTAGGTCGTGTAGAGACTGTTTCCGGTTGTCTGCATGGAACAGCTGTTGGTATGCAAGCAGTGCCTGTTCGATCTCGGTGTTGCTGGGGAGTCTTTTTTGATCCTTACACCCCAGGTGCTGGGCGGCTTTGGTGCGCGCAGTGTTGTAATCGCGCTGCCCCAGGTCATTAAGGATGCGCGCCGCCTCATGTGCGATGCTGGCGCGAAGTCTGTCTAGGTTCAAGTTTTGTGTCATGTGGGTTATGTGGGAGCCGCCGCCGGTCGCGGCTGGCGGTTATTTCAGAAAAGCTCTGTGGTCTGCTCGGCACTCCCTGGAGATAGATTCTCCCCACCGAATATCTTTGGTCCATCCATGGAGGGGATCTCAGGAGCAGACTCTGCGGTAAAAAATTCATTGATGGCATCTGGTTGTCCAGGCCGTGCTGGCTCCCCGGTCGCGGGGTCAATGAGGATTGCAACCATGTCTGTTGGCATTTTCAGGGGTTGCTCGTCAATACCCTTCAGGGTTTCGCGCATATAGCTGATCCATGCCGGAAGCGCCGCTTCTCCACCCACCTCTCTACTGCCAAGTGGTGCCGATGAGTCAAAGCCAACCCAGGTTATTGCAACCAGTGTTCGATGAAAGCCATTGAACCAGGCGTCGCGTTGATCATTGGTGGTGCCGGTTTTACCTGCGATGTCCATGCGTCCTAAAACCTTGGCCTTGGTTGCTGTTCCGTGCTGGATGACGTCACGCATCATGGAGTTCATGAGAAAATGGTTTTGCGGTGAGATAACCCGCGGGGCTACACCAGGTGCCGCAGTGGCTGGGTATATGGCCTTTCCATCCTCGTCCAGGGTGGCGGTTTGCGGACAGGTTGGGCAGACCCGAAGCGGCTGCGCCTGAAATACAACCTGGTGTTTGCTGTTTTCAATCCGGTCGATGAAATAGGGTTTTACTTGAAATCCGCCATTCGCCAGGATGGCATAGCTTTTTGCCATCTGCAGTGGGGTGACGGTTCCGCTTCCAAGTGCCAGGGAGAGATTGTGTGGCAGGGTGTCTGGGTTAAAACCAAACAGTTGTGCCTGCTTTAGCGCGCGATCCACACCCATGGAACGTAATAGCCGAATGGATACCAGATTGCGGGACTTTGTTAGTGCAAGACGTAGGCGGGTAGGGCCGTAAAACTTTCCACTATAGTTCTCCGGTCGCCATGCGGTCTCCAGGGCGTAGTCATTGATGACGATTGGCGCATCGTTTATCAGGCTGGCTGGGGTAAATCCAGCCTCTAGGGCAGCAGAGTATATGACAGGCTTAAAACCAGAACCGGGTTGTCGCTTGGCTTGAGTCACGCGGTTAAATTTACTCAGGTAGTAATCGAACCCGCCCACCAGGGATAGAATGGCGCCGTCATCTGGGTCGAGAGATATCAGCGCACCTTGTATGGTTGGGATCTGGGATAGTTGCCAGGCAGGATTATCTTCTGTGTTTGTCTTCAGTACGCGGACAAGATCCCCGCGTTTCACGATATCCGAAGCCTTGGTCGCTGCCTTGCCCTGGCGATTCTCATTGATGTAGGGACGGGCCCAGCTAAGCCCTTCCCATTCAATTCGGGCGTAACTGTCAGCGCCCAGATAGATGTTAACGGCTTTATCTTCCACCTCCATAACAATGGCCGGGATAAGGTCTCCGACTCTGTTGCTGTCCAGCAGGAGTTGATCCAGGGTCTCGTTATTGGTCTGGGAGGCGAGCTTAAAGCTATGTTCAACGCCGCGGTATCCGTGCCTCTGGTCGTATTCGATCAGGGCCTTGCGGATGGCAGCGTGAGCGGCCGTTTGGTGTCTCTTGCTGAGTGTGGTGTAGACCTTGAATCCATCGGTGTAGGCATTTTCACCGTAGCGATCGATCATCTCAGAGCGTACCATCTCAGCGATATATGAGGCCCTCATATCCGTCTGGGATCCGTGCATCTTGGCTGTGACCGGCACCTCGAGGGCCTCGGGCAGCTCCTGTTCGGATATGTAACCCAGCTTGGCCATGCGCCTCAAGACATAGTTCCGTCGCTCCAGGGCGCGGCTTGGATTAATGATCGGGTTGAACCTGGATGGTGCCTTGGGAAGGCCGGCTATCATGGCGATCTCAGCCAGATTCAACTCGTGCAGATGCTTTCCGTAATAGACCTCAGCAGCGGCGCCTACCCCATAGGCGCGATTGCCTAGATATATCTTATTTAGATAGAGTTCCAGGATCTCTTCTTTGGTAAGTTTCCCCTCAATTCTGAGAGAGAGCAGAATCTCGTTTATCTTGCGGGTAAAGGTTTTTTTGCTGCTGAGATAGAAGTTGCGTGCAACTTGCATGGTTATGGTGCTGCCACCCTGACTGCGTTTTCCGGTAAGCACCAGTTGCAGGGCCGCGCGTAGGATACCGCGGTAATCAACCCCTGGGTGATGAAAAAAGCGATCATCTTCGGCAGCCAGAAAGGCCTCAATCGCCTGCCGTGGTATCTGTGTATACATGAGTGGGGTGCGTCTTTTTTCCCCAAATTCAGCCATCAGTAGCCGGTCTTTGGAGTACACGCGTAGGGGAACCTGTAGCTCTAATTCACGCAGGTTTTCAATTGATGGGAGTTTAGGTTCAAGATAAAGATAGGTAGAAACCACGGCAATCGTGCCGACTGTCAGACCAAGCATGAGCAGGGTCAGCAAGCCTTTGATGATCTTAAGTAACCACTTCATATGCAAGTATTCGCACTGTTTCCGGATGTAGTTGAGCATTATTATCCATTCTGGATAACTAAGCTATATGGATTTTATGTGAACGGGTCGGCCATTTTTTTCACAAAGTGCTTCACAAAAAAATCATTTGCTGCTATATAGTTAAGCACGCTTGTTAAAGAGATTTATTTAAGATATATTTTAATGCAGCAATAACATAGGGGAAGGATAGGTATATGTTGCCCTTTTTTGGAACCCAAAATGCCCCGGTTCTCGGCCTGGACATAAGTTCGACGGCTGTCAAGCTGTTAGAGCTGAGCCGTTCTGGCGGTAGATCTGGAGCCCGATTCAGGGTAGAGCGTTATGCGGTAGAGGTGTTGCCGCCCGATGCTGTGGTGGAAAAGAACATTGCAGATGTCGAGGCGGTGGGGGAAGCCATCAGGAATGTCGTGCGCCGTTCTGGCAGTCGCGCCAAGCAGGCGGCCGTGGCCGTGTCAGGTTCTGCCGTTATCACCAAGATCATCACCATGCCAGCATCTATCACCGATCGAGAGATGGAGAATCAGATCCAACTGGAGGCCGATCAGTACATCCCCTACCCACTGGAAGAGGTTAATATCGACTTCGAGGTATTTGGCCCGAACGAGAAGAATCCAGAGATGGTTGATGTGTTGCTGGCAGCATCACGCAGCGAGAATGTTGAAAATCGCGTTTCTGCTCTCGAGATTGCTGGCTTGACCCCAGCCGTGGTGGATGTTGAGGCATACGCCATGGAATATGCCTTCTCCCTTATTTCAGAACAGCTGCCGGATTTTGGCGTCGATCAGACTATAGCTATAGTAGACATCGGAGCTACTAATACCGCGCTAAATGTCCTGCATAACAACAAGATTATCTATACTCGAGAGCAGAGTTTTGGCGGCAAGCAACTGACTGAAGAGATTCAGCGGCGCTATGGTCTGTCACAGGAGGAGGCCGGGATGGCCAAGCGTCAGGGAGGGTTGCCGGATAATTATATGTCTGAGGTGCTAGAGCCGTTTAAGGAGGCGTTGGCTCAGCAGGTTAGTCGCTCCCTGCAATTTTTCTTCTCATCTAGCGCACACAACAGCGTTGACCACATTGTGCTCGCGGGTGGTTGTGCATCTCTTCCTGCTATTGATGAGTTGGTCGAGGAGAAGGTTGGTACCCCGGCTATTATAGCAAACCCATTTACCAACATGTCTGTTTCATCCAGCGTCAAGCCGCAGAGTTTAAGTAACGACGCACCTTCGTTAATGATCGCCTGTGGGCTGGCATTGAGGAGCTTTGACTGAAATGGCACGTATTAACCTACTTCCCTGGCGGGACAATCTTCGTAAGCAGCGCCAACGTGAATTTGGAGTGATGGTAGCGGGTGCCTTGTTTATTACTCTGTTATTGGGATTTTATGTGCATCTACATGTCTCAGGGATGATTGACCACCAGAAGGGGCGTAACGGCTTTCTGAAGAAAGAGATTGCCGAGATGGATAGCAAGATTAAAGAGATCAAGGAGCTGGAAAAGACCAAGGCAAAGCTGTTGGCCAGGATCAACGTAATTCAGCAGTTGCAGAGCAGCCGTCCGGAGGTGGTGCATCTGTTTGATGAGTTGGTGACCAGGACCCCAGATGGCTCATATCTGACTGACGTAAAACAAAAGGGGCAATCGGTGACCATTAATGGCAGGGCTCAATCTAATGCGCGAGTCTCCTCTTATATGCGCAATGTTGACGCCTCTGAATGGCTTCGCTCGCCCTCTTTGCAGGTGATAGAAAATAAAGATAAGACCGGAACAGGTTTTAGCCATTTCACTATGGTTGTTAGCCAGATTAACAAGAACTCCCCCGAAGAGGGCGTGGTTCAAAAGGGGCGTGCAAAATGACCTTTGACGACCTCAATAACCTAGAATTATCTGATATTGGCATATGGCCGGCTCCCGCCAAGGCGGTTCTGACGTTGCTATTGTGCATCCTGCTGGGGGTGGCCTGGTACTATCTGGATACAGAAGATCAGCTGATTGCACTGGAAAAAGTCGAGAAACAAGAACATAAACTGCGCAAGCAGTTTGAGGATAAACAGCGTAAGGCCGCAAATCTTGACGCCTATAAGAAACAGCTTAAGGAGATGCGTCAGTCCTTCAATGCCATGTTACAGCAGTTACCCGACAAGTCGGAGGTGGCTGATCTGTTGGTGGACGTATCCCAGACCGGTTTGGCCGCAGGTCTGGAATTTGAGTTGTTCGATCCTACCGGTGAGATCCCGCGCGAGTTTTACGCAGAGCTGCCCATCATTATCAAGGTGGTGGGAGGCTATCATGAGTTCGGCGAGTTTATCAGCGGACTTGCGGCTCTGCCTCGAATCGTGACTATTCATGATGTGCATATATATCCAAGAGGGCAGAAGAGAGGCGGCAAAGGCGCGTCTGCCGGAGATAAACTGGTTCTGGAAGCAGTGGCTAAGACCTACCGCTATCTGGATGAGGAGGATGGGAAATGAGCAGGGCGTTGTCAATTAGTGTGAGGGCGTTAGTGGCCCTTGGCATACTCTCACTTCTGACAGCCTGTGGCGATGATGGAATGCAGGATCTGAGACAGTTTGTAAAGGTGGTCAAGGCCAGAAAACCTGGACGCATTGATCCTCTGCCTGAGATTAAACAAATTGAGACGTTTGTTTATCTGGCGAGTAGCCGACGTAGTCCATTTAGTCCGACACAAGAGGCCGAGTCGGAAGTGGCTTTTCAGGATGATAATGGCCTGTCCCCGGATTCAACTCGTCGCAAAGAAGAGTTAGAACATTTTCCTCTGGACAGTATCAGGATGGTGGGAACTGTTGATCTAAACGACACTGTCTGGGGTCTGGTGAAGACCAAGGACAAGACGATATATCGTATTAAAGTAGGTAATTACATAGGGCAAAACCATGGTCAGGTTACCAGTATTTCTGAAGATAAAATTGAATTGACGGAGATCATTCCTAAAAAGCCTGGTGGCTTTATGGAGCGGCAAGCGTCGGTGTCACTGAGTGAATAAGTCAGGGGAACAATGATGAAACAGTCATTAGGTAAAGGGTCATTAGGCCAATTGGATGGATTGGATACATTTAGGTCAAATGTGTTCAGGCTGGTTTTTGGGCTCCTACTTGCATCTTTGATGCTAAGCGTCCCTGCGCAGTCCGTCGCGGCCGGGAATATCTTGCAGGATATAAGCGTCTCTTCGTTGCCTGGGAATGTAGTTGAGATCACCCTGACTGCACAGGATCCAGTGGCTATGCCAACCAGCTTCACCACGGAAAGCCCAGCGCGTATCGCGGTGGATCTGCAGGGCATGAAGAGCGCGCTGGCGAGAAAATCCCGGGCGGTAGGGGTTGGTATGGTTCGCAGTGTAACCGCTGTGGAAGCAGGTGACCGAACCCGTGTTGTGATAAATCTTGCTGATGCCGCTACCCATAGCATCAAAGTGGCAGGTAACCAAGTGATTCTGCGTATCAATGCAGGTGCAGCACAGGTTGCGGCAGCGCGTCCGGCATCTGCATTGACACAACAGGCTAACGCAGCAATGATTTCATCCGATGGCGGCAAAAGCGTCGAGGGCGTTGATTTTCGTCGTGGCGACGGCGGAGTGGGACGAATCCTGGTAACCCTGAGCGATCCGTCAACAGTGGCAGATCTGAGGGAAGAGGGTGGAAAGGTTGTGTTGGATTTTCTCGACGCATCTCTGCCTGAGCGGTTGATGCGGAAATTTGATGTGAGTGATTTTGCTACACCGGTAAAGATGTTTGAGGTTACCACGCAGGGTGACAATGTACACATGGAGATTACCTCAAGCGGTGACTATGAACATCTGGCATATCAGGCAAATAATATGTTTGCCATTGAGTTCAGGCCCCTTAGTTTGGCCGAAAAGGAGAAGTTACAAAAAGAGCGTCTGGTCTATTCCGGAGAGCGCCTCTCTCTTAACTTTCAGCAGATTGAAGTGCGTGCGGTACTGCAGCTGTTGGCGGACTTCACTGATTTTAATCTCGTCACCAGCGACAGCGTTACCGGTTCCATAACCCTGCGTCTGCAGAATGTGCCCTGGGACCAGGCCCTGGATATCATCCTGAAGGCCAAGGGCCTATCCATGCGCAAGAATAACAATGTGATCATGGTGGCTCCCACCGAAGAGATTGCCGCCAGGGAGAAACTGGAGCTTGAGTCACAGCAGCAGATCGAAGAGCTGGCTCCGCTACACTCGGAATATATCCAGATAAACTATGCCAAGGCTGCAGATATCTCTGCACTGCTCAAGTCGGAAGGGAATCAGATGCTGACCCCGGCGCGCGGCAACGTGACGGTGGACGAGCGTACCAATACCCTTCTAGTGCGTGATACCAGCGCCAAGCTGGAAGATATCAACCGTCTGATCAAGAAGTTGGATATACCGGTGCGTCAGGTGTTGATCGAGAGTCGTGTGGTGATTGCCAACGATGACTTTGCCAAGGAAATCGGGGTACGCTTCGGTTTTAATCAATCCTATTCCGAAAAGATTGGTGGGAATGAGATCCTGCTTGCCGGCGGTAAGACAGGGTCAATCACTGGAACTGGAAACGTGGATACGGGAAGCTTCATGGGGCAAGGTGCTGGTATCATTACGGGAACTGGCGCGACTTCTGTAGAGAACCTAATGGTAAATCTGCCAGCTGGTCTGGGGGGTGCCCGCGGTGGGGCAGTAAACCTATTGGTAGGTAAGATCGGTTCCTTCCTGCTGCAGTTGGAACTATCCGCCATGCAGACAGAGGGTAAGGGTGAGGTGATCTCAAGCCCCAGGGTGATTACCTCCGATCGCAATAAGGCCACCATCAAGGCTGGTGTGGAGATTCCATATCAGGAGGCCAGCTCCAGTGGTGCTACCACAGTTTCATTCAAGGAGGCGGTGTTGCAGCTGGAGGTGACTCCACAGATCACGCCGGATGATAACGTGATAATGGATCTCAAGATCAACAAGGATAACCCGGACTTCTCCAGAGCGGTTTTAGGCGTCCCCCCGGTGGACACCCGTGAGATAGAGACCTCTGTTCTGGTGGGTAATGGTGAAACAGTGGTTCTGGGTGGCGTATTTGAACGTAATCGTACCAAGAGTAGCGAGAGGATACCCTTCTTCGGTGATCTGCCTTACGTAGGTTTTTTGTTCAAACAGAAGACGGAGCAGGATGAGAACTCAGAGCTGTTGATCTTTGTAACCCCCAAGATCTTGAAAGAGACTATTGGAATGCGTTGATAGCGGTTATTCAACTAGCCGACATTTAGTGGTTAACGAAAGGGTGTGTCTGTTGGCACGCCCTTTTGTGTTTTGTAACAATCATGGCTAGAGTAGGTCATAAATTGCGTCAGGGAATATTGTGTGAATCCACGGATATTTCCAAAACTATAGTCCTGATCAATTCAGAGCTCTATTATTCTATGCCCATAGCCTGAGTAAGCAGGCCACGTGAAAGGTTTGTTATTTCGTAAATATGATGCAGAATCCAAAAAATATCTTTTTGATCGGCCCCATGGGTGTTGGCAAAAGCACCATTGGGCGGCAACTGGCTGTGCTGTTGGGAATGGAGTTTGAAGACACCGATCATGAGATCCAGCGTAGAACCGGGGTGGATATATCGACGGTATTTGATTTTGAAGGTGAAGAGGGGTTTCGGCGTAGGGAGAGGTTAGTGGTTGAGGACCTGACCCAGAGCAGCGGGCTGGTACTGGCGACGGGTGGGGGAGTGGTGTTGGATTCGGATAATCGCCGATGTCTATCCGGCCGTGGTGTTGTAGTTTACCTCTTCTGCTCTCCAGAGCAGCAGTTCCGCAGAACCAAGCAGGACCGCAATCGCCCCCTGTTGCATACCGAAGACAAATTGTCCAAATTAAGGGCGCTCATGGATGAACGCGAGCCACTTTATCGTGAGATGGCCGATCTTGTGGTCTCAACCGAGAAGCGTAGTGCTGGCGTGGTTGCAAGAGAGATCGTAAAACGACTAAGTGAGATAGACTGAAACAGCGACATGCAGACTGAGAAGAAAATTGTAGAGGTGGATCTGGGGGAACGCTCCTATCCGATCCATATTGGTGCCGGGCTTTTGGACAATCCAGAGCTCTACACCAAACACATAGTTGGTCATCAGGTAATGGTGGTCACCAATGAGACCGTTGGACCCCTCTATCTAGAGAGAGTCAAAACGGCCCTATCGGACTATCAGTGTGAAACTGTGGTGCTGCCGGATGGCGAAAGGTTCAAGACCCTGGAAGTATGGCAGGGCATATTCGATGCCTTGCTACAGCACCGCTTTAGCCGCCAGTGCACCATCCTTGCTCTTGGAGGAGGAGTGGTTGGCGATATGGCGGGATTCGCGGCGGCCAGTTACCAGCGCGGCATCAATTTTATTCAGGTGCCAACAACTCTCCTGGCGCAGGTGGATTCGTCAGTGGGCGGAAAGACCGGGGTAAATCACCCCCTGGGCAAGAATATGATCGGGGCATTTCATCAACCCCTTTGTGTTGTTGCTGATACAGAAACTCTGAATACGTTGGATGATCGGCAGCTGTCGGCCGGTGTAGCCGAGGTGATTAAATATGGCCTGATCAACGACCCGGAATTCTTTGACTGGCTGGAGGAAAACATTACCTCATTATTGGCGCGAGACCCAGAAACTCTGGCCTTTGCCATTGAACGCTCGTGCCTAGATAAGGCCAAGGTTGTTGCGGCCGATGAGCTTGAGGCCGGACAGCGCGCCCTGCTGAATCTGGGGCACACATTCGGGCATGCGATTGAGACCGGTGTTGGTTATGGTGAGTGGCTGCATGGTGAGGCGGTTGCTGCCGGCATGTGTATGGCAGCCAGGCTTTCGGTGGAGCAGGGATGGTTGACCAGAAAGGATGAGGTACGCATGGTCAAACTGGTACAAAAGGCTGCTCTTCCGATTGGGCCGCCCAAGGAGCTTGGCGCCGATCGGATCATGCAGCTTATGGCGGTAGATAAAAAGGTGTTGGATGGCAAACTCAGATTGGTTCTGATGCGAGGGATTGGTAACGCCTTTGTTACAGATGAATTTAATCTGGGCAATTTGCAAAAAACTCTGAATTCATACTGAAGGGACCACAGATATGTCACCGAGTGAATCAGCCAGTTTGCGACAGGATGCTAGGTCAGAGAGATCGGACTCATACTATTCCAGTCCGGAGCTTGCGCAACGTACTGACCTGCTGCGGCACTTGACTGAAAACAGCAATCTCATCCCCCTGGTGAGGGGCGCCAAAGGAATAGGCAAGAGTACCTTCATTCGCCATCTGCTGGACTTGTCCCCTGAGAACTGGATCCCGGTAGAGATCGATGCCGACGTCATGCTACAGCCAGTTGCGCTGTTGGCAAATCTAGCCCGACAGTTTGATCTGAATGATAGGGGTGATGAGTTGATGGAGCGGCTGGTATCACGTTTTGATGATCTTCGGCGTGATGGATTTTTGCCAGTGATCATTGTAGACGATGCTCATCTGCTGCCAGAAGCCAGTATTATCGTTCTCCTGAGATTGCATGAAAGAAGCGAGAGTGGCACTCCTTTGGCCCAGATACTTCTGTTTGCGCAACCGGAGATTGACGATGTTCTGAAGACCCCGCAACTCAGGGTGATGAACCTGCAATCACTGCAGATATTGGATATGCCGGTTTTCACCAAGGACCAGACAGAGCAATTCCTGGAGCATCTGCTGGCTGCCGATGAATCTCAATCACCCCCCCTTATTTCACCGGTTCAGATGGAAAAGATCTATCGTGATGCTGGCGGATTGCCGGGCCTGATCAAACAGCAGGCCAGATCACTTGCGGGCACGCACGCAGACAAGTCAGCAAAGCTTGATTTGATCGAATTTATTTCATCCAGGACGGCTGTTGGGGGCGGTGTAGTCCTGATACTGGTGCTGTTGGGGTTGATCTATCAGGACAGTATCAATGCTCTGTTTACCGGGGACGAAGATCCGGTTGAGGTTACCCAAGAAATTCGGTTGCCGCTGGACAAGGCAGTGCCACTGGCACTGCCTGATTCGCCGCTTGAGCCTGAAACAACCGCAGAGATAGTTCAGGAAGAGCCATCGGCGAGCGTGGTCCAGGGTGAAACCATCCCCACTGAGAATGCCGGGGTAGTGCTTGCACAGCCAGAGGTGGCAGCTCCGAAAACCGTTGAAGAAGAGAGTAAAGAGCAGGTTCCTGCCCCTGAGCCAGCAACTATCGAGCCACTACCCGTCTCAGCAACCGCGCAACCTGAACCGATTGAAGAGACCAAGCAACCGGGCAAAGAGGTTGAGATTAACAAGATTGAGGCTGTAGCCGACAGCACCACTGTCCCAGGGGTACCAACTACCCCCCCCCAAGAAACCCCAGAGAAACAACCTGCGCCAGTGCAGATTCAGGCCGGGTCAACGCCGGTGAAACCAGTGGAGAGGACCGAAGAACAGAAGGATGGACCTGTAGCCAGTGAGTCGCCAGCAACTACGGTCCAGATAGGGCAACAGCCCGAGGTTGCAAAAGTTGAACCGACCCCTGATGCACAGGACACGAAGCCCGTAGCGCCGAAGGTAACAGTGCCGGTTCCGCAAGCGACGGCAAAGCCCCGTGCGGTCCAAGCAAAGGTAAAACCGTTCCCGGCTGTTATAAAGGCTCCGGCTGTTATAAAGGCTCCGGCTGTTATAAAGCCCCGGGCTGTTCCGGTTGAGGATAGGTCTCCCGTGTTGAGTGAAGGTAGCTTGCGCGCACCTGCCCCGGTAGAGGAGAGATCAACTACGCTGGTGACAGAGGATGTGCCTACGGTAAAGTCGGTGCAAAAACCAGTTGGTCAAGCGCCGAAAAAGCTGGCGCTACCTCCAAAGGTTACGAATAGGAAGAGTGCAACAATTGGCGCTGGCAAACCTATGCGTGAAGATTGGCTGCAGCAGCAGAGGCCGACCAGCTATACCATCCAGCTGGTAGGGTTACAGGACGAAAAGGTTATACCTGATTTTATTCGGCGCTACCCGCTGACTGGTCCTGTCGCCTATTATCGGACTGTACGGAAGGGGAATCTATGGTTTCCGGTGTTGTATGGTGTGTATCCAGACCGAAAGATGGCCAGCGAGGCGCTGAATAGATTACCGGAAAAACTCCGTAAATCAGGGGTTTGGTTGCGAACTATGGGCTCAGTACATAAAGATATAAACCGTCAATAGAATACTTTTATCACGGCAAAAACATAGTTATAATTGCCGGCGGCTCTGGCCTAGAGAGCCCAATTCTATTATCCTACGCTGTTCTGTTTGACCGATTGGACCGGTTTTCGGACGATTTTGGTTTTGTGTGCCTGTGCATCCATGGCATCGGGCACTATCTTGTATATAAACATTGCTGGCATCCGTTTTCGTGATGTACGGCCTAGTCAAAGATGAGGTTCACGATGACCCCAGGTGCTTTACCAACCAGGCAAGGATTGTATGATCCTAACAACGAACATGACGCCTGTGGAGTCGGTTTTATAGCAGACATAAAAGGGCAGAAAAGTAATAAGATTGTAAAGCAGGGGTTGGAGATACTTAAGAATCTAACCCACCGCGGTGCAGTAGGTGCCGATCCGCTGGCCGGTGATGGCGCGGGATTACTGATGCAGATCCCAGATGAGTTCTTACGTGCGGAGACCAGCTTCGAATTGCCGCCCGCTGGTGACTATGGCGTGGGTATGGTGTTTCTGCCGCGGGGTGAGTCTGCCCGTAAGCAGTGCGAGGATAAGATCGCTTATTTTATTGCAGCCGAGGGGCAGAAGTTTCTTGGCTGGCGCGATGTTCCGGTTAACTCAGAGTGTCTGGGAGAATCGGTAAAAGGCAGTGAGCCGGTGGTACGCCAGATCTTTGTCGGGCGTGGATCCAATTGCCCGGACCAGGACTCCTTTGAGCGTAAGCTCTTTGTGATTCGTAAACAGATCGAAAATGAAGTGCGTGAGTCCGCCGGAAATGCCTGTGCCGGTTTCTACATCGTCTCCATGTCTTCGCGCATCCTGCTGTATAAAGGTATGCTGCTGGCCAATCAGGTTGATGTTTTCTACACAGACCTCACCGATGAACGGGTAGTGAGCGCCCTGGCGTTGGTGCATCAGCGTTTCTCCACCAATACCTTCCCCACCTGGAACCTGGCTCATCCCTTCCGCATGATCGCCCATAACGGGGAGATCAATACCATGCGTGGCAATTTAAACTGGATGGCCGCGCGTAGACACGCAATGTCCTCGAAGATACTTGGTGACGACTTGGATAAGGTGTGGCCACTTATTCCTGAAGGACAATCGGATTCAGCCTGTTTTGATAATGCGCTTGAGCTGCTGGTGCAAGGTGGTTACTCCCTGGCCCACGCCATGATGTTGCTGATCCCCGAGGCCTGGCACAACAACCCACAGATGGATCCGGCACGGCGTGCCTTTTATGAGTATCACTCATCCCTGATGGAGCCGTGGGACGGACCGGCTGCCGTGGCCTTTACTGATGGCCGCCAGATAGGCGCAACCCTGGACAGAAACGGCCTGCGTCCAGCCCGTTACCTGATCACTGACGACAATATGGTAATCATGGCCTCCGAGATGGGTGTTCTTACCATCCCAGAAGAGAAGATCGTTAAGAAGTGGCGCCTGCAGCCGGGCAAGATGCTGCTTATCGATATGGAGAAAGGGCGCATCATTGACGATGATGAGATCAAGGCTGAGCTATCAGCCCAGCGTCCATACCAGAAGTGGCTGGATGAGGCCCAGATTATGGTGCGGGACCTGCCGGTCACGGTGTCGCCTATGGCGCCGGATGACAAGACCCTGCTCCAGAGACAACAGGCTTTCGGTTATACCCAGGAAGATCTGAAATTCCTGATGCTGCCAATGGTCGCATCCGGTCAAGAGGCGATTGGCTCCATGGGTTCTGACAGCCCGTTGGCAGTGCTTTCCGATAAGCCGAAATCTCTGTTCAACTATTTCAAGCAAAACTTTGCCCAGGTTACCAACCCACCAATCGACCCGATTAGAGAAGAGTTGGTGATGTCTCTTGTGTCCCAGATCGGGCCACGTCCGAACCTGCTTGAGTTGGAGCAGACCTCGGTCCAGAAGAGACTGGAGGTCACCCAGCCGCTAATCACTAACACCAGTCTGGCGCGGGTACGCTGCATCGACGCGTTGACCAAGGGCGCCTTCCGCACCTACACGGCAGATATATGTTACCCGGCAGATCAGGGTGCCGCAGGTATGGAACCAGCGCTGGATTCTCTATGCCAGACCGCCGAAAAGGCAGTGCGTGAGGGCTACAATATCCTGATCCTGTCTGATCGTTGTATGGATGCAGACCATATCGCTATCCCTGTGCTGCTAGCTACCGCATCCGTACATCACCATCTGGTACTCGCCGGCCTGAGAACCACATCCGGCCTAGTGGTCGAGACCGGCGCGGCGCGTGAGGTGCACCACTTTGCCGTGTTGGCGGGTTATGGGGCCGAGGCCATCAATCCCTACGTTGCCCTTGATACCATCGATAAGCTCAGGCATAAGCTACCGGAGGAAGTCGGCAAAGAAGAGGCGATGAGGCGCTATAAAAAGGCAGTAGGCAAGGGCCTGCTGAAGGTTATGTCTAAGATGGGCATCTCCACCTATCAGTCCTATTGCGGGGCTCAGATCTTCGATGCGGTTGGACTATCCACCGAGTTGGTAGACAAGTACTTTACCGGTACCCCGAGCACTATTGAGGGCGTTGGGTTGCCTGAGATTGCCGAAGAGGCAGTGCGTTGGCACCGTACCGCGTTTGGCGATGCCCCGATATACCGGGATGCTCTGGATGTAGGCGGCGATTATGCCTACCGGGTTCGTGGTGAGGATCACATTTGGACTTCGGAGACGATCTCCAAACTGCAAAACGCTACCCGGACCAATAACTCTAAGACCTTTGAAGAATTTTCGCGCCTGATAAATGAACAGAGCGAAAAGCTTCTTACCCTGCGCGGCCTGTTTGAATTTAAGTGGGCAAAAGAGCCGATCCCCCTGGACGAAGTAGAATCTGCCAAAGAGATCGTAAAGCGATTTGCTACCGGCGCCATGTCCTATGGTTCCATCTCTATGGAAGCCCATTCCACTATGGCAGTTGCCATGAACCGGATCGGCGGCAAATCCAATACCGGTGAAGGCGGTGAAGAGCCAGAGCGGTTTAAGCCACTGGAAGACGGTTCTAGCAACCCTAGACGTTCAGCCATCAAACAGGTTGCATCTGGACGCTTTGGCGTAACCGTCGAGTATTTGGTCAACGCCGATGATATCCAGATCAAGATGGCGCAGGGCGCCAAGCCAGGTGAGGGTGGGCAACTACCCGGCCATAAGGTGAATGCTGAGATTGCCAGGGTGCGTCACTCTACCCCTGGTGTAGGGCTTATATCGCCACCGCCACATCACGACATCTACTCGATTGAAGATCTGGCTCAGCTGATCCACGATCTGAAGAATGCCAACCCCAAGGCTCGTATCTCGGTGAAGCTGGTCTCTGAGGTAGGCGTGGGGACGGTTGCGGCTGGTGTTTCCAAGGCGCATGCCGACCACGTGACCATATCCGGTTTCGATGGTGGCACCGGGGCCTCGCCTCTAACCTCGATCAAGCATGCAGGTTCCCCCTGGGAGATAGGACTGGCTGAGACTCATCAGACCCTGGTCATGAACCGACTGCGTGGGCGTATCGCGGTACAGGCCGATGGCGGTATGCGTACCGGACGCGACGTGGTCATCGCTGCGCTGTTGGGCGCAGATGAGATCGGGTTCGCCACTGCACCTCTGATTGTTCAGGGTTGTATCATGATGCGAAAATGCCACCTCAACACCTGTCCGGTTGGTGTGGCTACACAAGATCCAGAACTGCGTAAGCGCTTCACCGGTCAGCCCGAGCATGTGATCAATTACTTCTTTTTCGTAGCAGAAGAGGTGCGCCAGCTGATGTCACAGCTCGGCTTCCGAAACTTCAATGAGATGATCGGTCAGCGCGATAGTCTGGAGATGCGTCAGGCCATCTCCCACTGGAAGGCGCGCGGTCTGGACTATTCTCGTTTGCTGTGTAAACCGGAAGCAGGCCCAGAGGTTGCCGTCTTCAATAGCGAACAACAGGATCACGGCCTGGATAAGGCCCTGGATCACAAGATGATCAGTCAGGCTCAGCCCGCCCTGGAGAGAGGTGAGTCGGTTCAGATGGAGACTGAGATATTCAACTACAACCGTACCTTCGGCACCATGCTGTCAGGCGAGGTGGCAAAACGTTACGGACACGCCGGTCTTCCGGATGACACCATATACATCAAGGCAAAAGGTACCGCTGGTCAGAGCTTTGGAGCATGGCTGGCCAAGGGAATGACCATTGAATTGGCAGGTGAAGGTAATGATTATGTCGGAAAGGGACTCTCCGGCGGCCGCCTGGTGATCTATCCGCCCGCCAACAGCAAGCTGGTGCCGGAAGAGAATATCATTGTTGGCAATACCGTACTCTACGGCGCCATAAGCGGCGAATGTTACTTCCGTGGTGTGGGTGGAGAGAGGTTCTGTGTGCGTAACTCGGGTGCCACCGCAGTGGTCGAAGGCGTTGGTGACCATGGCTGTGAATACATGACCGGAGGTATTGCGGTTGTGCTGGGTAGTACGGGGCGGAATTTTGCTGCTGGTATGAGTGGCGGTATCGCCTATGTCCTGGACGAGGATGGGACCTTTGAACAGCGTTGCAATCTCTCCATGGTAGAGCTGGAGCCGATCGCCGTTGAAGATAAGACCCTTGAGTCGATGGAGCATATGGGCGGGGACTTGGAGACCCATGGTCGTGTGGATGTCAGCCATGATATGACACGCCATGACGCAATCAGATTGAGACAGCTTGTTGAGAAGCACATGCACTACACAAATAGCACCAGGGCTAAACTGATCCTGGATAACTGGCAGGACTATCTGCCGAAGTTTGTAAAGGTTATGCCGGTTGATTATCGCCGTGCCCTGATGGAGATGCAGGCGGAGCAAAAAGCTGCCAGTGCGCTTTCCGAGGGAGGGAAATAATCATGGGAAAGCCTACAGGATTTATGGAGTTTCAGCGCCAGGAGCGTGTTAATGAGCCGGTTTCGGATCGGGTTACCAACTTTAAAGAGTTCGTGATACCGCTGAGCGAGGATGCCTTGAACCTACAGGGTGCTCGTTGCATGGATTGCGGAATACCTTTTTGCCACAGCGCCTGTCCGGTGAACAACAATATTCCGGACTGGAATGATCTTGTCTATAAGAGTGACTGGAAGTGTGCGCTTGAGGTGCTGCATAGCACCAATAATTTTCCCGAATTTACCGGACGTATCTGTCCTGCTCCTTGTCAGGAGGCATGCACTCTGAATCTGAATGATGAGTCGGTCACCATCAAGACCATAGAGTACTCGATTATTGAGAGAGGTTGGCTAGAGGGCTGGATTAAACCGGAGATCCCACCGCATAAGACGGGTAAAAGAGTAGCCGTGGTTGGCTCGGGACCATCCGGCATGGCCTGTGCCCAACAGCTGGCGCGTGCTGGACATAGCGTGGTCCTGTTTGAGAAGAGTAACCGCATCGGGGGCCTGCTGCGTTATGGCATCCCTGACTATAAGCTGGATAAAGAGATAATAGATCGCCGCATGAGCCAGATGGCAACTGAGGGCGTGGAGTTTCGTCCCAATACGCACATCGGGGTAGATATTCAAGCGGACAAGTTGTTGCAAGAGTTTGATGCAGTCGCCCTGTGCGGCGGTTCGGAGCAACCGCGGGATCTGCCAATTCCCGGTCGGGAATTGGATGGCGTTCACTTCGCTTTGGATTTTCTGCGCACCAACAGCCGCAGAGTGCAGGGAGATGAAATCCCGGACGAAGATTTCATCTCTGCTGCGGACAAGAATGTAGTTGTGATCGGTGGTGGCGATACAGGCTCGGATTGTATTGGCACCTCCACCCGGCATGGTGCTGTATCTATAACCCAACTGGAGATCCTGCCCAAGCCTCCAGAAAAGGAAGATAAAAGTCTGACCTGGCCAAACTGGCCGAACAAGCTGCGCACCTCATCTTCCCATGAAGAGGGATGTGAGCGCATGTGGTCAGTGACCACCAAACGCTTTTTGGGTGAGAACGGTAAACTCAAGGCAGTCGTCTGTGCCAAGGTTGAGTGGAACCAGGACGAATCCGGCAGGTGGCAGATGTCAGAGGTTGAGGGTTCTGAGTTTGAGCTCAAGGCCGAACTGGCAACCCTGGCCATGGGCTTTCTACACCCGGTACATGAAGGGATGCTGCAACAGCTGGGCGTCAGTCTGGATGCCCGTGGTAACGTAAAGGGCAGTACCGAGAGTTCCGGTGCCTACAAGACATCCGTTGATGGGGTATTTGCAGCGGGCGATATGCGCCGCGGTCAATCACTGGTGGTTTGGGCCATCCGTGAAGGACGTCAGTGCGCCCGTTCAGTGGATGAGCACCTAATGGGAAGTAGCGATCTGCCAAGGTAGATCGTCATATCAGCAGAATGCAAAATTGAATATAAATAATAAGGAAAACCCCCTGTGGGAGAACTGAAAAACGATCGTTTTTTGCGCGCTCTTATGCGCGAACCTGTAGATAAGACACCGGTTTGGATGATGCGCCAAGCCGGGCGCTATCTCCCAGAGTACCGGGCGACACGCAGCAAGGCCGGTGATTTCATGAGCCTGTGCCAGAATCCGGAACTGGCCTGCGAAGTAACCATCCAACCTCTGGAGCGCTTCCCGCTGGATGCGGCGATCCTGTTTTCAGACATCCTCACCATCCCCGATGCCATGGGCCTGGGTCTCTATTTCAGCGAGGGCGAAGGCCCCTGTTTCGAGCGCCCGATTCAGGACGAGGCCGCGGTCAAGGCGCTGCCAGTGCCGGACCCGGAAGATGAGCTGGGTTATGTGATGGATGCGGTGCGGGTGATCCGGCGCGAACTGGATGGGCGGGTGCCTCTGATCGGCTTCTCCGGCAGCCCCTGGACCCTGGCCACCTATATGGTGGAGGGTGGTACCACCAAGAATTTTGCCAAGGTCAAAGGCATGATGTTTGATCGCCCCGACCTGATGCATGCCCTTCTGGGCAAGCTGGCCGAATCGGTCAGCAGCTACCTCAATGCACAGATTGCAGCAGGCGCCCAGGCGGTGATGATCTTTGATACCTGGGGCGGCGTACTCAGCCCGAGAGATTACACGACCTTTTCTTTGGCATACATGGAACGGATCATTGCAGGGCTGACCCGCGAGAACGAAGGCCGCAAGGTTCCAGTGGTCTTGTTCACCAAGGGTGGTGGTCAGTGGTTGGGGCAGATGGCAGACAGCGGTTGTGATGCGCTGGGTGTGGACTGGACTACAGATCTGGCAGACGCCCGTTCCCAGGTACAAGACAGGGTTGCACTGCAAGGCAACCTGGACCCATGCATCCTCTACTCATCCCCAGAACGGATTCGTGAAGAGGTTGGTCTGGTGCTGGAAAGTTACGGTTACGGTACGGGCCATGTGTTCAACCTGGGCCATGGTATCCACCCCAATGTAGAACCGGAAAAAG
>SWBY01010200.1_pt1 | contig 89486 bp, 81 predicted proteins | sample 4693071 | NCBI WGS metagenome assembly SWBY01 (sample SAMN10267273, study PRJNA491770) | bioreactor metagenome | isolation source: DHS bioreactor inoculated with marine methane seep sediment | place: Japan: Omine Ridge, Nankai Trough | collected 2006-05-06 | reverse complement strand
AGAAGAAGCCAAGGTCGAGGGGCAGGCAGAAGAAGCCAAGGTCGAGGAACCAGCAGAAGCAGCAGTGGATGGCGAACTCAAGATTGCAACTGCGCGTCCGGAAGGAGAGGGTGAAGCCGGTCCCGGTGAAGACAGTGATGCTGAGCAGACAATTGCCAGACTTAAACAAGAACTTCTGATTGTTGAGGAAGAAGCAGCTAGCGCTCGCAGTGAAAGTGAAGAGCTTTCATCTCGGGTAGAAGGACTGGAATCTCAACTACAAGATCTCGAACGTATATTAGAGCTAAAGAGTGAACAACTCGCTAGCATGCAGGCGGCACTTGCTAAAAGCCAGGAACAGCAAGGCATTTTGGAGGAGAGCGCTAAACAGCCTGAAGAAGATATGGGCGCTGCCGGAGAGCAGTCTGCAATAGTTGCCGAAGAGCCCAAGCCAGAGCCGGTGGTTGAAGAGCTCAAGCCAGAGCCGATGGTCGAAGAGCTCAAGCCAGAGCCGATGGTCGAAGAGCTCAAGCCAGAGCCGATGGTTGAAGAAAGTAAGCCTGAGTCTGTGGTCAAACCGATAACTGAGGATGAGTCTAAGCCCGCTAAGGTTGTTGTACCACCCAGCGAACCAAGCCTGTTGGATGAGATAATGAGTAGTCCAACCATGCTTGGTATAGTGATGGGTGTAATTATTATTCTGTTGGCTCTGATTTGGTTGCTACTGAGTCGCAAACGTGCATCTGCCTCGGATTTTCAAGAGAGTATCCTGCTGAATACATCCGACAGTGATGTTGTTAGTACGCTGGATGAAGCCAATGACATACCAACCCACACGGAAGAGACCTCTTTTTTAAGTGATTTTTCACCCAGTGATATAGATGCATTACAGGATGAGACAGGCGAGGTTGATCCACTGTCTGAGGCCGATGTGTATATCGCCTATGGCCGTTATCAGCAGGCCGAAGAACTGATTCGACAGGCAATTGAAAAAGAACCGGAAAGGGATATCCTGAAGTACAAATTATTTGAGATCCTCTACGCAGTTAAGAATACGGACAGCTTTGTTGCCCTGGCCGAGGAAACTGCCGGTACGGTGGCTGAGACCAGTGACCGTTCTTCCTGGCAGAGGGTACTATCCATGGGTAAGTCGCTGTCACCTGAGCATCAGCTGTTTGTAAATGCAGATGAAATTGATGCTGAAGATGACCTGTTTTCGCTTGATGATGATTTGCTCGAAGAAGAATTGGACGAAAGCGATTTTGCTGACCTTGATGCAACATTATCTGAGGCGGATTTTAGTGCGAAAAAAGTGGACACGGAGTCAGCTGAAGCTGTAGAAACTGCCGACACAGACGTTGATGCAGCTAAGGTCAACGAAGAAGATCTGTTTGAAATGTCCGGTGATCTGGATGATACCGGTCTTGGTATCGACGATTTTGAGACAAGTCTGGATGATGAATCCATTAATGCAGCACTGGATGAGTTAGAAGGATTGGGCGGACCGGAAGATGCGACAGTTGCACAGGAGGACGATACCGAATCTGAAGATGACTTCATGTTGTCCCTGTCTGATTTAGAGGATGAGTCAGAAAAGACAGTACTGTCTCTGCATGCTAGCACTGGAGAGGCGCTGGGCCAGGGCCAGAAGGCAATGGACGAAGGCTCGTCGGAAGATGAGTTATTGGCCAATGAACTGGAGGATACAGTTATCGACTTTTCCACAGCAGATTCTGCTACCTCAGACAGTCAATTGGATGATCCAATGAAGGGTATGGATTTAGACGAATCAACAAATGAAGGGATGCAGGATGAGGTAGGTACAAAACTTGATCTTGCCCGCGCCTATGTAGAAATGGGGGATCCCGAGGGAGCTGTAGATATTCTGGATGAGGTTTTGAGTGAAGGTAACGCAGAGCAACAGCAGGAGGCGCAGCAAATCAAGGACACTCTCTCTTAATTCCAGATATAAGTATTGTAATCAGAGAGGCGCACCTAGGTGCGTCTTTCGTCGTTGTTACAGCATAAATACGATGAGTTGATCAAATGCGCTACGCAGTTGGAGTTGAATATGACGGTACCGCCTTCCATGGGTGGCAGATACAGGTTGGTACACGTACGGTTCAGGAACAACTTCAACAAGCACTAACCAGCGTTGCAAACCACCCGGTTGCGGTACAGTGTGCAGGTCGTACAGATGCTGGTGTACACGCCATTGGCCAAGTGGCTCATTTTGACTCTGATGCGATTCGCAGCAACAGAAACTGGCTGCTGGGAACCAACGTCAATCTACCGGATGACGTGAATATCAACTGGATTACCCCAGTGGCCGCTGATTTTCATGCGCGTTTCTCAGCGGTAAAACGCAGCTATAAATATGTTATCTACAACGGAAAGACCCGCTCATCCGTCTGGCGTAACAGAGCTGTTTGGGTACGTCGTGAACTTGATCTTGAACTCATGCAGTTGGCGGCGAAACCATTGGTCGGAACCCATGACTTCTCATCATTCAGGGCCGTGGCCTGTCAGGCGAAGAGTCCGGTGCGTTCTTTAACCCGGCTGGAATTGCGTCGAGATGGCGACATGATCACTATCGAGTTGACTGCCAACGCCTTTCTACAGCATATGGTGCGCAACATTGCCGGTGTACTCATCACCATAGGATATGGAGAGAGGCCGGTTGGCTGGGCATTAGAGGTACTCGAACACAGAGATCGTACCCTCGGTGGTGTTACCGCTCAGCCCCAGGGTCTTTATCTTACCGCTGTAGGCTATCCCCCTGAATACGAACTCCCTGTAGTCCAGGATGCAGGGTTACCACTGAAAAGCTGACCAACAACATAGTTTTTATCGCTACTAAATGACAGGGTTGAAGACTTTAATTCATCCCAGACCTTAAGGCTGTGGTAATGCCTGGGTTCTACCTGATTATCCACATGTTTTAACCAATATATATATTGGATATGGCAGCTAGGAGGCTGTCGGGTTTAACGCTGTTTGGCTGCGCCCCGAAGGAAGTGCCCTTGGGCTGCAAATCCCTGGATGGCGATCAACTCAGCTTATCGAATTCGTTAAATAGGCCCACTATTCGCCTCATCCGATAAACTGATTTGATTTGCCACCAGTAATTTTATTGCGGGCGTCCTGCCCTTCACCCCTTCGGGGACAGCAGAGCTGTTCAATCCGCTCCTGCGGATTAGTCGCTTCAAACGGATAAACCCGACAGCCTCCTAGTAAGGTTGCATTATCAGTAATATCCATGCGATTTTTCGACTAGGCTTATCTTGACGCTACAATGCGATAACAGATAGATAAGCCGTAATCCTGAAAAAACTCAGGGATCTATTACAATTGAGGGAGTGAACAGGTGTTTGGTGATAGTTGATTTTGATCGCCAACACAAGAGTTCCATATCTAGCCTGTTAGGAGATATATATGGGGCAGAGTTGCGACCTTGTTTTTCCACTGCCAGAGCAAACCAACAACGCCCGTGGCATCAAAAGATCAAGGCTTGAGATATTTAGAGAAACACTGGACAACCTGCCCTATGGGGACCTGGATCGTGCAGCGCATGATCTGTTCAATATTCTGTACAAATCAAACAGGATGGTTCTTAAGTCTGATGAACGTCACTCTCTGCTGCAAGATATCGAAGAGCCGGCATTTTATACCCTCAATGGACTCCAGGGAAAGATTAAAGATCTAGCAGCTCCCATTAGATGCAAAGAGGAGCGCATCGCAAAGGTGCTGGTAGGAACGCATTTCGAACTTGCTTTGGCCTATCGTTGTTTGCTGGAAAAACCCCCAGTTAAAGGTGTCTTGCACACTCTGAATCAGGAGGCTATGGCGAACTATCTGCGATTTTCTATATACCACTTAGGGGAAGTATTGCGGACCAAGTATAACGTTATGAACAACCCAGGAGGTACGGTTTGGAAGTACGTGTACACACTGTTTGCCTGTGCCTATAAAAAAGATATCCATACGACAAGTTTGCCATCCTTGCCTTGGTGCAGGTATAGCAGTGTGGAAGATGTCTTTAAATCGGTTGTTCTATTGGCAATGAGTTCACCTCTAACCATGCGCGGGTCAGACTTCAATACCCTTTATGAATTGGCTCCAGAGCTTACGCCCTATATAGAATTGGGGAAGATTCAATGTGGAGAGGGTTATGCGGAGCTTTTGACCTTCAACCTTTCTGAAACTGAACCTCCGAAGAAGCAGATTATGTCTGGCTGCGATGCATGTGGCAACGCATCAAACTGTTTCGCCCTGAGTACAAAGCCACTTCTCAATCTGTTTAACGAACAACTCGAGCTTGGGAAAACGACCAACCAACCGACTTCAATTCAAAGGTTTCTTAAACAGCAACACCAAATAGATAATCTTCTGCGTAATCTTGGTGGTGCCGGAAAAGCCGATCACTCTGAACGTGTGGCTGGGGCAGAATTTTCTGTGGATATAGTAGTTGGTTTTAGTGCGGTATACGCAAAATTGAGGAGCAATGCGTCAGCACAGAGTGTCGCTGCGGATGAGGGGCCAAATGATATAATCCTAGATGATACAGAAAACTGGACAAGTACCGGAATACTGGGGTCAGAGCATCGACAAACTAATTGCAAAGTAATCAATCATAGCAGTGGTGGTTATTGCCTCTATATCGATGCCAAAGAAAAATTTCATTTATTGGTTGGAGAATTGGCATTAGTAAGAGAATCAAACGAAGCTGGCTGGATTCCCGCCGTAATAAGTTGGGTGAGCAGCGGCAAGGACAGAATAGATTTTGGCGTTAAGTTGTTAGCAGAAAGTGCTCGTGCAGGCAGCCTAATACCCATCCACAATAACAGCTTCGATAGAGCCGTAGACTGCCTGCTTTTATCCGGTGGAGACAACACCGCCAACGAATACAGAGTGGGAACTGCATCGTCTGACTTTGATGAGGGAGATACCTTGCTAATCAATACCAATGATGGTGAACATAAACTAACTGTCAGTCGTGTAGAAACCAAAGCGAGTGGCTATACGGAATACCGGTGTGAATTGTTGGAAAAGGCGCCGGAAGATGCCGCAGCAACCACGGCAGGTGGAGAACAAAAAGACCGCCCAGAAAGCGGGGTAGATGTTGAAACCGACTTTGATTCACTCTGGAGCGAACTTTAATACCTGGGATGCTCAGGTCAATCACAGTCCAATGGCCGGTTAACCCCGCATTTGCCAGCTATATCAACCTACAGAATCTTGGATAATCGGCTCAAAGACCTTCCGCAAACTTGGCCGATCCTGTATCTTAAGCGCCCTATGAGAACAAGGGTAAAAATCTGCGGCATAACCAATCCTCAGGATGCGCATGAGGCCATCTCCCATGGCGCAGATGCCCTGGGCTTGGTCTTTTATCCCCCGAGCCCAAGATCCATTACCATAGATCGGGCCGGGGAGATTGTTTGTGGTTTGCCGCCATTTGTCACCGTAGTTGGTCTATTTGTAAATGCCACTAGAGATGAGATTGGTGAGGTCCTGTCCAAGGTCCGTATTGATCTGCTGCAGTTTCATGGCGATGAGACACCGGATGATTGTATCGGGCACGGCCGTCCCTATACCAAGGCGATAAGGATGCGTGAGGGGGTGGATCTACCCGCCGAGCAGAAAAGATATTCCGGGGCAGCGGGACTGCTGTTGGATACATATCGCAAGGGGATTCCTGGCGGAACTGGCGATGTTTTTGACTGGGACTCAATACCGGCCGATATGGCCCGATCCATCATATTGGCCGGAGGACTCAGCCCGGACAATGTTGAGCTGGCCATTCAGCGGGTCAGGCCCTATGCCGTAGATGTGAGTGGCGGGGTGGAAAAGGAGAAAGGCGTCAAGGACGGAGAGAAGATTTCGGCATTTATGCGAGGAGTGGAACGTGCCAATAGATGAGAAGGTAGATTTCAGCCATATGCCGGATGGCCGCGGTCACTTTGGGCCATATGGCGGCGTGTTTGTGGCAGAGACTCTGATGCATCCACTGACAGAACTGCGCCAGGCCTATGAGAAATACATGCAGGATGAGCAGTTCCTGGCAGAGCTGGATGCAGACCTGCAGAACTATGTGGGACGCCCATCGCCGGTCTATCACTGCGAACGCTGGAGCCGGGAACTGGACGGGGCGCAGATCTATCTCAAACGTGAAGACCTGAACCACACAGGTGCTCACAAAGTAAACAATACCGTAGGCCAGGCCCTGCTGGCTAAGCGTATGGGAAAGACCAGGATCATCGCCGAGACCGGGGCAGGACAACATGGAGTGGCCACGGCCACGGTGGCGGCGCGTCTTGGGCTGGAGTGTGTGGTCTATATGGGTGCGGTGGACATCAAGCGGCAAGAGGCAAATGTTTATCGCATGCGACTTCTGGGAGCCCGGGTGGTGGCGGTTGAATCAGGCTCAAAGACCCTGAAGGATGCACTGAATGAGGCCATGCGTGACTGGGTTACCAATGTAGACAACACCTTCTATATCATCGGTACAGTGGCCGGACCCCATCCCTATCCGGCCATGGTTAGGGATTTTCAGACAATCATCGGTCGCGAGGCGCGGGAACAGATACAACAGCAGGCGGGCAGACTACCTGATGCCCTGGTGGCCTGTGTTGGCGGTGGCTCCAACGCCATCGGCCTGTTTCACCCCTTTCTGTCGGATGAGGATGTTGCCATGTATGGAGTAGAGGCCGCCGGGCACGGTCTGGAAACAGGTGAACACGCCGCGCCTTTGTGCGCCGGTCAACCTGGAGTCTTGCATGGAAACCGCACCTACCTGATGGAAGATCAGAATGGCCAGATCATCGAGACCCACTCCATCTCAGCCGGTCTGGATTATCCTGGAGTTGGCCCGGAGCACTCCTGGCTGAAGGATATTGGCAGAGTGACCTACGATTCAATTACGGATGATGAGGCGCTGGAGGCGTTTCATGCCCTGACCAAGATAGAGGGGATTATCCCTGCGCTGGAGTCCAGTCATGCCCTGGCCTATGCCGCCAAATTGGCTCCAACCATGCAACAGGACCAGATCATTTTGGTAAACCTCTCCGGGCGCGGAGACAAAGATATGCACACGGTTGCAGCGCGAGAGGGGATTAAGATATGAGTCGAATTAGTTCCTGTTTCAAACAGCTGGGTAAGGACGGAAAGGTTGCGCTGATTCCATTTGTCACCGCAGGCGACCCCGCACGGGGATTCACGGTTCCCCTGATGCATCAGATGGTTGAGGCCGGTGCCAACATGATAGAACTGGGGGTGCCATTTTCTGATCCCATGGCGGATGGTCCCACTATTCAGCGCTCCAGTGAGAGGGCGCTAGAAAACAATATAAGCCTGCGGGATGTGCTTTCCATGGTGCAGGAGTTCAGACAGAAGGATTCCACCACGCCGGTCATACTCATGGGCTATCTCAATCCGATTGAGGTCATGGGTTACCATGATTTCGCCGATGCCGCGGCAAATGCCGGAGTGGACGGGGTGTTGACGGTAGATCTGCCGCCGGAAGAGGCTGAGGGGCTGCTGGATGCCATTCGTCCCAAACAGGTTGATCCTATCCTGCTGTTGGCACCCACCAGCACCGAAGATAGAATAAAACGCATCAGCGACGTGGCCAATGGCTTCATATATTATGTTTCAATGAAGGGCACTACCGGCGGCGGCTCACTTATGCTGGATGAGGTGAGCTCCAAAGTTGCGGAGATTCGCAGACATAGTAAGCTGCCGATAGGTATAGGGTTTGGCATTCGGGACGCGGAGTCTGCACAGATGGTGGCTAAGGTCGGAGATGCTGTAGTAGTTGGCAGTGTGTTGGTGGATATAATAGAACGCATGGTCGATACGCCGGACCAGATTGGCCCTGAGATCGCACGTATGCTGAGGTCCATGCGCGAAGCCATGGATGTTACTTGATGACTGATTTAGAAGATTTTGTTGTGCTTCAAATAATAGGAGCTGCTACATGAGCTGGTTTGAAAAGCTGATGCCAAGTCGTATTCGTACCGAGGGTGGCAGTAAACGTGCTGTACCTGAGGGGCTCTGGGACAAATGTCCGGGGTGTGCGGCGGTTCTCTATCGTGCCGAGATGGAGAGGAATCTGGACGTATGCCCAAAATGTGCGCACCACAATCGGATTGGTGCCAGGCGGAGGCTGGATACATTCCTTGATCCGGAATTCATGGAGGAGATCGGTGCCAGTCTGTCCCCAACTGATCCACTGAAGTTCAAAGACAGCAAGAGATACAAGGACCGGATAATCCAGGCTCAAAAGCAGACGGGTGAGAAGGATGCCATGGTAGTTATGCGTGGCAAGCTCAAGGGTCTGGATCTGGTTACGGCAGCCTTTGAGTTCAGCTTCATGGGCGGTTCCATGGGATCTGTGGTGGGAGAGCGGTTTGTACGTGGCGTCGATGCGGCAATTGAAAACGGAACCCCCATGATATGCTTCTCAGCAAGTGGCGGCGCCCGCATGCAGGAATCTCTCTTTTCCCTGTTACAGATGGCTAAGACCAGTGCTGCACTGAATCGTATGTCCAAGCGTGGTCTTCCGTTTATTTCGGTGCTGACCGATCCCACCATGGGAGGCGTTTCTGCCAGTTTTGCCATGCTGGGGGATGTGAATGTTGCTGAGCCCAATGCCCTTATCGGGTTTGCCGGTCCCAGGGTGATCGAACAAACAGTGCGGGAAAAGCTGCCAGAAGGTTTTCAGCGCAGTGAGTTCCTGTTGGATCACGGCGCAATAGATATGATTGTTGATCGGCGTAATCTGCGCGATGAGATGGCTAATCTGTTGAGCAAACTCACAAATCAGGTTTCAGCCTAATATATCCAGGCTTTAGAGCATCTATGCGTTTTGCAACTCTCCAGGAGTGGCTGGATTGGCAGTCCACTCTACACCCCAGTGAAATAGAGCTGGGTCTGGAGCGGGTAGTCGATGTTTGGCGTCGGCTCAGCGCTGGACAGCTCATCTCAGAACGGCTCAGCTCCGTGGTTATTACTATAGCCGGGACCAATGGCAAGGGTTCAAGCGCGGCTCTGCTGGAGTCCATACTGCTGGCGTCCGGGTACTCAGTGGGCTGTTACACATCTCCTCATCTTCTACGCTATAACGAACGTATCAGGGTCAGAGGCAAAGAGGCATCTGACCTGACGATCTGCCACGCTTTCGACCGGGTGGATGGTGCCAGGTCCGGTACCAGCCTGACCTACTTTGAGTTCGCTACCCTCGCAGCTCTGGATATATTCGCCCAGGAACAGTTGGATGTGGTGATCCTGGAGGTGGGATTGGGCGGAAGGCTGGATGCGGTAAATATCCTGGACCCGGATGTTGCCCTTATCACCACCATCGACATTGATCATACGGAGTGGCTTGGTGACTCCAGAGAGAAGATAGCACTGGAGAAGGCTGGAATCTTGCGTTCAGGCAAACCAGCGGTATACGGTGGCACAAATCCGCCGGATGCGCTGCTGCTGCGGGCCTCGGAGTTGGGGGCTGATCTGTATCTGGCTGATGATGATTTCAGCTACCAACGGCAAGCTGATGAGTGGGGTTGGAAGGGGAGACGAACCAGATATGACGAACTGGCAAAACCCAGGATCAGCGGAGAGTTTATATATCGCAATAGTTCTGCTGTGTTGATGGCACTGGAGTTGTTGCAGCACAGATTGCCGGTAACTGAAGACGCGGTCAGCAAAGGCCTGCGTAACCTGCATATTCCAGGGCGTTTTCAGGTAATACCGGGGCCGGTTAGCATCATACTGGATGTGGCGCACAATCCCGAGGCATCCAGGGAGTTGGCGGCAAACCTGAGTCTGATGCAACCCAATGGTCGTACCCTGGCACTGTTCTCGGCCCTGGCGGATAAGGATATTTCGAAGGTGGTAGAGCCGCTTAAGCAGTTGGTTGATCGTTGGTATATTGGACAGGTTCAGGCCGATCGAGCTGCAACACTGGGGCAGATGGAGAAGGCAATGGCAGATGCCGGAATAGATGCATCAAATATATGCAGTCACACATATCTGTCTGATGCCACGACAAAGGCGATGGCAGATGCCAAAACACATGATAGACTCATTATATTCGGCTCTTTTTATACTGTGTCGGAGATGATGCAGCATCCTGATATAATGGGTTTGGTCTGACAACTGGATTTAGGAGAAATAGGTGGACGATGGTTTAAAAAAACGTCTTATTGGCGCCACTGTACTGGTGTCTCTAGTAGTTATTTTTGTACCTATGCTGCTGGAAGAAGAGCCTGTGGTCTCAACCGAGCTGGAAGATAATGTTATCCCGGATAATGCTGGCAATAACTTTTCATCCAAGGTTTTGCCGCTGGAAACCGAGGACCTCTCTAAGCCGCCGTCTGCTGAGATCAAACCAGAACCTCAGCCCACCCCAGTGGAGGATGTTGTACAGAAGGAACCAGAACCAAAGTCTGCCGCCAAGGAAAAGAGCGAACCTGCCACCAGAGTTGGTCTGAGCGCCTGGGTTATCCAGGTAGGCAGCTTTTCCCAACGCAGCAATGCCGATAAGCTGGTAAAGGATCTGCAGGCGAAGAAATACGCAGCATTCACCGATCAGGTGGATGTTAAGGGCAAAATCCTGCATCGAGTATTAGTAGGTCCTGAAGTAGATAAGAAAAGGGCGGAGCAGATGCTGCTAAACCTCAACAAGCACCTGAAAGCAAAAAAACTTACGGGTAAGCTAAAAAGCTATAATTGAACCTTCTGCTGAGAAAATGGCTCTGGTAGAATCAGCGCTTACCCCAACCTGGTATAAATCAATGACATTATGATGATTTGGGTAGACTACGTCATACTTGGCATTATCGGCCTCTCATCCCTTGTTAGCCTGCTGCGCGGTTTTATGCGCGAGGCATTCTCCCTGGCAGCCTGGATACTCGCATTCTGGATAAGCTGGACCTTTTTCCGTGATTTATCTGTGCATCTGGTGTGGTTTACCGTTCCGTCTGTGCGCCTTGGTGCAGCTTTTGCCATACTGTTCCTAGTAACCCTCATTTTGGGAGCTTTGGTCAATTACCTGGTTGGGCAATTGGTTGACAAGACCGGTCTGACTGGCACAGACCGCATGGTAGGCGTGTTTTTTGGAGCGGCCAGAGGCGCCGTACTGGTGGCAATTATAGTGTTGTTGGCAGGGCTGACCCCACTTCCCAATGATCCTTGGTGGCAGGAGTCACAGCTAATCGTCTACTTTCAGGATCTGGCTCTATGGTTAAAGGATTTATTACCCCCGGATATTGCAGGCAAATTCACCTTCAAGTAGCTATTCAAGATTGAGTAAGCGTTGTATCACGGTTTAATACTATTTCGGAGCACCGAAACATGTGCGGTATCGTTGGAATCTTTGGACGCAGTCAGGTTAATCAGGCGTTATATGACGCCTTATTGGTGCTGCAACATCGTGGACAGGACGCCGCAGGTATAGTCACATCTCAGGATGGCAAGCTGTTTCTCTGTAAGGGGAATGGTCTGGCAAAGGATGTATTTCGCACCAGGCATATGCTCAGTCTGGTGGGCGACATGGGAATTGCCCATGTGCGCTATCCTACCGCCGGATGTTCGTCATCCGCCGAAGCACAACCCTTTTATGTAAATTCACCTTACGGGATAACCCTGGCACACAATGGTAATCTCACCAATGGGGATGAGTTAAAGCGCGATCTGTTCATTGAAGATCTTAGACATATCAATACCGAGTCTGACTCCGAGGTCTTATTGAATGTTTTTGCTCATGAACTGCAAGTGCAGGGGAAGATTCGGATCACAGAAAAGGAGGTGTTCAAGGCGGTCGCAGGTGTGCACAAAAGATGTCGTGGTGCCTATGCCGCGGTAGCCATGATCACCGGTTATGGTGTGCTTGGTTTCCGTGACCCCTTTGGTATTCGTCCTATAGTGTACGGCAAGAGGGACACTAGCGCAGGTACGGAATATATGATCGCCTCCGAGAGCGTAGCCCTGGATGTGCTGGGGTTTGAGCGTATTCGTGATCTGGAACCAGGTGAGGCTGTTTTTATTGACACGGCTGGTAAACTGCATACCTTCCAGTGCGCAGCTAATCCGATACACTCTCCATGCATCTTCGAGTATGTCTACTTTGCCCGGCCGGACACCATCATTGACGATATCTTCGTACATAAGGCCAGATCCAGAATGGGGTACTCCCTGGCAGAGAAGATTCAAAAGGAGTGGCCTGATAACGATATAGATGTAGTCATACCAATCCCAGATACCAGCCGCACGGCGGCATTGGAGTTGGCGATAAAACTGGATTTAAGATACTCGGAAGGTTTTATCAAGAACCGATACATTGGTAGAACCTTCATCATGCCCGGGCAGACGGTACGAAAAAAGTCAGTTCGGCAGAAGTTGAATGCTATTGATTCCGAATTCAGGGGTAAGAACGTATTGCTGGTGGATGACTCCATCGTACGTGGCACCACTTCTCAGCAGATAGTACAGATGGCCCGTGATGCCGGTGCAAACAAGGTATATTTTGCCTCCGCAGCTCCGCCGGTGCGATATCCGAACGTATACGGGATTGATATGCCAGCGGCAAGTGAACTGGTGGCTCACGGGCGTAGTGTGGAAGAGGTGTGTGAGATAATCGGTGCGGATAAGCTGATCTATCAGGACCTGGATGATCTGATAAATGCGGTGCAGAAGAGAGGTAAATCCAAGGTAAAACGTTTCGATACATCGGTGTTTGATGGAGAATACATTACCGGTGATGTAAGTGAACATTACCTGGAACAGCTTGAACTGCTACGTAGCGATGGGGCAAAGCAGGAAAACGATGAGTCAGAGATAGGTGTCATCGGGTTGCATAACAGCGCCTGAATATCTCGATAATACACGGGATGAATAATGATAATAGACGATGAAGACTGGGGCTTTGCAACCAATGCGGTAAGGGCAGGGCAGACCCGAACGCAGGAAGGCGAACACTCAGAAGCAATATTTCCGACCTCAAGTTATGTGTTCAGCAATGCGGCGGAAGCAGCCGCCAGATTCTCCGGGGATGAAGCGGGGAATATATATTCACGCTTTACCAATCCGACCGTAAGAAATTTTGAGCAGCGTCTGGCCGCACTTGAAGGCGGGGAAAGTTGTGTGGCTACGGCATCCGGCATGGCTGCAATCACAGCAGTCTGCATGGGGCTGCTGCGGTCGGGAGACCACATCGTCTCATCCCGCAGTATATTTGGCTCCACCACCATGCTGTTCAATAAATACCTCGAACGGTTCAATATCCAGACCAGCTACGTTGCTCTGGACGATACCGCAGCCTGGGAACGGGCTATTCGCCCTCAGACTAAACTCCTGTTTTTAGAGACCCCATCCAATCCGCTGATAGAACTGGGTGACATCTCGGCACTGGCCGAGTTGGCCCATGCCAATGATTGTATCCTGGTGGTCGATAACTGCTTTTGTACACCAGCGCTGCAACGGCCTTTAGAGCTGGGTGCGGATATTGTAGTTCACTCAGCCACAAAATATCTGGATGGTCAGGGGCGTTGTGTGGGCGGCGCCGTGGTTGGAGATGCCAAGCTGGTAGGGGAGGAGGTATTCGGAGTGCTGCGCACAGCAGGTCCCAGTATGAGCCCGTTCAATGCTTGGGTTTTCTTGAAAGGTCTGGAGACTCTTGATCTGCGGATGCGCAGGCATTCTGAAAGTGCAACCGAACTGGCCAACTGGTTGCAGGATCAGCCGATGGTGAAAAAAGTCTACTATCCCGGCCTGGATTCACATCCACAGTTTGAACTTGCGAAGCGGCAACAAAGCATGTCTGGCGGTATAGTCTCTTTTGAAGTGGACGGTGGAAGGGAGGCGGCCTGGAGTCTAATAGACTCTACGCGTATGTTATCCATTACCGCCAACCTGGGAGATGCCAAGAGCACCATTACTCATCCGGCCAGCACCACCCATGGACGCCTTACTCCAGAGGAGCGTAATGCATCAGGTATTGAAGACGGCCTGATTCGCTTGTCTGTGGGACTTGAGGCTATTGAGGATATCAAGAGGGATTTGAGTCGAGTTCTAACTTCCTGAAAAGGTGGCAGATCCCAAGGTTTTAGAGTGGTAAAGTACGCTTGGGTGTATACACAAGCTCGTCTTACAAATGTCTGCCCCTTAAGATCAAAAAGCACATTTACTGACTCGAAGGCATGACCTAATATATTCTCGGCCTGTCCGATATATTTTTGTGTCTCTGCGATGATCAGCTGCCGTCGCTGGTTACCAATTGGTGTGATAGTCATTATGAAGTGTATTGGTACTATACTGCGGGTAATGGTGTTGAAGTGGTTAAGTGTTTTACGCATGCAATGATACAGGAACCGCATGGTGGACATTACATGGATGAGAAAATAGATTCTACAGCCCCAATGAATCTCATTCGAGATAAACAGCGACTACTTAAACGCTTGATAATAATAACACGCGCTATAGAACGAATGCAGGATTCTCTCAACTCAGTGCTTATTCTGGGGAAGCCTTCAACAGACATCCCGGACGGGATGTTGAAATACTTCCATCTGCTTAGTAACAAAATCAAACAGAAGCCTACGGAAAAAATTCGCCAGTATCTCAATCAACTGGAATTAACAATAAAGTCGAATCTGCAAGAGATAATCAAAATTAGCATGCTTGATCATTATGCTGGTTCGGTTGGGCCGGCATCTAATGGAGCTGAAAAGCCATATTCTGATGAGGCGATGTACCTGCTTAGAGAGTTTAATAAACAGGCTCAGACTGCTGTTTCATTGAAGATTTTGCTGCTGCAGCGAGGGGTCCACACCCCTGGAACTGTCGTCAAGGTCCCTGTACACCTGATAAAGGGGCAATTAAAGCACCTGGCAAAGAAAGAAGAGATTCAGCTAAATAAAATTAGAACACATGTCTCAGATATCCAAAATGATTTCGAGTCAATGTTGGACAGCAGTGAATACACTGATGAGATGAAGGATATGTTCCGTAATGTCATTACCGGATTGAAGAATGACCAGCGCGCAATCTCTCAGGGGGTAAGGATATACCAGTTAGCATTTTCTTTTGAGAAGATTAAAACTGGTGATGATAAACAGCACATAATGCAGCCATCGAATAAACAGGAAGAGATAAATAGTGTCGATCTACCTGAGGAGATGGATCAGCCCGATGATGTAGATCAGCCTGAGGAGATAGGTAAGTCTGAAGATATGCACACTTACCCACGCAAACACGTTTTTTTTCGAACTTTATTCAAATGGCTTAATACTCCATGGAGTGTTACCTGGGATGCAATAAAGAGAAAAAATTAGGTGAGGCTATATGGCATCTTTTTCCGCAGTGGAGAATGACGTGTATTTGCCGTAGTTGCCGTTGGTTCAATCGCATGGATAAAATAAAGCACGAAGCATTATGGGAAGTCTTATATACGACTTCAAACATTATCTGGCAAACGGGTGTGTATGGCGGTAAGTGAAGTTTACGGAAAGATACCAATTACTGATCAGACAGAGATCGTTCATCATATGCGGTGAATTGGGCGTAAAGTCCAGTGATTGTGGTCTTGATTCGCTTGTCTGTGGGACTTGAGGATATCCAGAGGGATTTGAGTCGAGGTTTAAGACGATGACAAAACTGGTGTAGAAACAAGCTCACCTTTGCAAGAACGACAGAAGTACCTTGCCTTACCCGCTCTGATTCGGTTGTGTCTTCTGCTGGATATCTGATGGTTCATGCAGGAGCAAGTGTAAGGATGTCTGCGGTGTCTCCTTATTGGTATGCCTGTGAGGTCCAGCGAGTTGGTTCTGGATGGTATAGCACCGAACTTCCTCATAAGATCCTTCCATTCACGCCCATGGGGGCGGGTCCCCTTGGGGCCATATAGGCAATACATGACGTAATGGGCAACCTCATGTGGCACCGTATTAGAAACACAGTAATCGAAGTGCTTGGCAAAAATATAAGGATTATAGCGGATTAGCCTATGCTCTCTACAGGCGAGAAACATCCCAGATGCTTGTGCCTTGAGATTAAAAAGCACATTGACTGAGTCGAAGGGATGGCTGAAGATATCCTCAGCCTGCCGTATATATTTTTGTGTATCTGCAATGATTAGCTTCCGTCGCTGGCTACCAATTGGTGTAATAGACGTCATGAATGTTTTAGTGTATTGCCGTCAGGTAATAGTATTGAAGTGGTTAAGGGCTTTATGTGTGCAATGATACAGGAACCGCATGGTGGAGATCACGTGGATGAAAATGCTGATTCCACAGCATCATCGATAAGTGTTATCCGTGAAAAGCAGCGACTGCTTAAGCGTGTGATAATAATAACACGCGCTATAGAGCGGATGCAGGATTCTCTCAACTCAGTACTCATTCTGGGGCAGCCCTCGACAGATATCCCAGATGGGATGTTGAAATACTTTTATCTGCTCAGTAACAAAATCAAACAGAAGCCTACGGATAAAATTCGCCGCTATCTAAACCAACTGGAGCAAATAATAAAGGCCGGTTTGCAGGCGATAGTAGATATCAGCAGGATTGAGCATGATATTGATTCGGCTGAACAGGCATCAAATGTGGCTGAAAAGCCATATTCTGATAAGGCGATGCATCTACTTAGGGAGTTTAATAGACAGGCGCAGACTGCGGTTTCATTGAAAGTTCTACTGCAGCAACGGGGGGTCCATACCCCTGGAACTGTTGTTAAGATCCCTCTACACCTGATTAAGGGGCAACTGAAGTGTCTCGCACAAACAGAAGAGATTCAGCGAAACAAAATCAAAGTACATATCTCGGATATGCAAAATGATCTCAAGATAATGCTGGAGAGCAGTGAATACACGGATGAGATGAAGGATATGTTTCGTAATGTCATGGTTGGGCTGGAGAATGACATGCGCGCCATTTCTCAGGGGGCAAGAATAGACCAGTTGCCATTTTCTTTTGAGATGATTGAAACTGGCGATGATAAACAGCACTTAATGCAGCCATCGAATAAACTGGATGAGGTAGAAAGTGTTGATCTGCCTGAGGAGATGGATCAGCCCGATGATGTTGATCAGCCCGAGGAGATAGGTAGGTCTGAAGATATGCATGCTTACTCGCGCAAACGCGGTTTTTTCCGGACTTTATTCAAATGGCTTAATACTCCATGGAGTGTTACCTGGGATGCAGTAAAGAGAAAAAATAGATAAGACTATACGGTATCTTTTTCTGCAGTGGAGAAGGAGAATGTTGCATATTCGCCGTAGTTGCTGTTGGTTTAATCGCATGGAAAAATATAGCGAGAAGCATTATGGGTGGTCTTATATGCAATTTTAAACATAATCTTACCAACCGATTATTGTGTTATCGTAACTATCCATTTCTCAGCGCAACTATGGCTGCATGCGCTTTGGTAGATGCAGTAGTTGGAAGTGGTTTCAAATGAAACCTATAAGCACCTAGAAAAGGGCAGAGTTACTTATCTGTGCGTGTATTGTTGTCAGTGAAGTTAACTGAAAAACACCAGTTGCCGATCAGATTTAGATCGTTCGTTTATGTGATGAATTGGGTGTAAAACCTGAAGATTGTTGGCTTAATACAGACCCAGCAGCTTCGGCACTGGTGAAAAAGTGAAAGGCAGTAATGAAGATTTTACTCAGTTGATATGAGTTTGAGCAAACTGATCCAGCCCGTGAATTTCTACCTCTTGCATATGAAATTTACTGACCTCCAGATGTTTGCGCCTTCTCTCTCCCTCTGGCGTAATACCCTGAGCGGCGCCCTTGCGAGCATAATACTGTCTGGCAAGTAGCAGTTTGTTATGTAGTCGACTGCTTTTAAGGTTGTGAATAAACCACAGGCCTGCCGAGTCAGGACGTATTGAAACCAGGCCGTGGTGTTCTGTTATCCCCAGCTTTATATCTTTGATCCTCAGTATGTCGCAGGATACTATGCCCGGCATGGTAGTAAACGGAACGCGAAACTTTTTCTCGAGCATTTCCGCTGAAAACTCCTTCAAATCATCGGTAGTTACCGTTTTTGGGACTCTGGGAATAAAAATCTTCATGGCCATATTATCTTCTCTTGAATGAATCTCTCTACGCGTACTTGTTAAGTCTAGTACTAAATTCAGAATTATTTTGTGAAGACGTTGACATAATCAATATTCTCACTCGTAACTTGCTAATTACAAAGATGTTATTGTCGTTTTTGTTAGGCCCATCAAGTAAACGCCGCCCTGATATACACAGCGCGGCGTCGGTCCCTTTGGTTCTTCCATGACTCCCGTCACTGGGATATTTTGCAATCCATCTACCCTGAGCCTTCCAATCTGGCGTGTTCAATCCTCACTTTGAATACTAGTATCAACACTGGTGGTTGGGTATCAGGCAGTTCCGTGATGTTTGTAGGATAAATCCCATTCTATTTGAGGGTATCAAGGTAAAATTAATAAAATGCAATAAAAAATGGGCTGTGAATTAACGTAACTCCTTGATTTCATTTGGCGCTCCGGTGTTGATTTGCATGCTCAATTGACTAATTTTCCAAAGTATTTTCATTTCCATCGGCAACGTTTTCTGTGCAGCCCATTCGCTCATCGATGCGTCATAAAGCCTGGCATTACGATTTCCCAGGATCGCGAAGTCGACAAACCAGCTCAGTGCCGCTCGATTGCCCGTGTGGCAGAAATGAATGGTGCCGTCCCGGTTGGGATCCAATCCTGCGTACTTGAAAAGCGCCTTGGCTGCCGATTTGTCGCGAATTAGACCTAGCTCGTCGACAAACCAGTCAAACGGGATATGCCTGGCACCAGGGATGGTGCCCGGGCGCTCGTCCAGTTTTAACCTGATGACACCTATATATTCACCCAGTGTGCGCGCGTCCAACAATTGCGTGTTGCTGTGCCGCACGGCCAGAATGTCGGCGGCGTTGGCTGTGATGCTGTTATCGATGGTCGACTTGTAACGGGTGGGAATGCCGTATCGAGGCGTATCCTCGAGATCCCGGGCAAAGCGCTTTGCGTAGTCGACTACTCCGCCATTGAGAATGGCGACCTGCCGGTGCCCCATCACTTTCAATGTCCAAAACACCCGACTCGAAGCCGCCATATCGCCAGGCTGGTTTCCCGTGGCGATGATTACGACAGCACTCTTATTGCCGATGCCCAGTTCACCGAGAAAACGCTCCATCTGTTTTATCGACGGAAGCATTCCCGGCGTTTCAGAGTTTTTGGCGCTACGCCATAAGGTATAGGGTGCATTAATGGCTCCGGGAATATGCAATCGTCTGTAGCTTTTTGTTGGTTGTATATCCAACAGAAACAGATTGTTCATCTCTCTGTTAGCCACTAACCACACACTGTTCACCAATGGCTCCAAGGCAAACAGTGGCGTGCTGAGGAAGAGTAGAAGAAGACAGAGTCTATGCATTTGTATTTCCTTTCATAGGTGGATATTCACAGTCATTAGCCGCCAGTTACGGGTGGAAAGAACGCAATTTCGTCACCATCCTGGATAGTTTTTTCGGGCTGTGCCATTTGGTGGTTGATGGCTGCAAGTACCTGGTTACTGCTGTCGAAGGCTTGAGCCCATACACCATTACGGGCCTTGAGCGTTTTCACGAGACCTTCAATGGTGTTGTCAGTAGGCAAGGCCAAAGTTTCAACATCAGTGCCGACGTGCTCCCTCAGGCTGGCAAAGTAGTGGATACTGATCATGATAATAGCTCGTTGAAACTGTGAAATTGAACAGGGTCACCCGGCTTGATGGTCCGGTTCTCTTCGATCACGGCCAGACCATTGGCCCATGCGACTGAACTGAGCACACCGGAGGAACGGCTGGGGAAGGCGCTGACAAGAAGTTGCCCGCTTTCGTTAACAGCCAGCCTGGCGCGTGCGAACTCGCGCCGTTTGTCTGGCTTCGGCCAGTCAAACGCTGCCTCTGCGAACAGCGGAATCGGCAACTGTTTGTTACGGCCCTGCATTTTTAGTATGAAGGGACGGGCGAACAGGAGGAGGGTGGCAAACATGGATACCGGGTTACCGGGTGTGCCGATGAACGGCGTGTCGCCGATATGGCCGAAGGCGACCGGTTTGCCGGGGCGGATGGCGATTTTCCACATCTCCAGCGAACCGAGCTTTTCCACCGCCGGTTTGACGTGGTCCTCTTCGCCCACCGATACACCGCCGGAGGCCAGCACCAGATCCGCATCCGTTGCCCCCATGGACAGGGCAGCGCAGGTGGCGTCGAGGGTATCATCGACGATACCTAGCTGGGTTACTTCGCAACCCAGAGACTGGAGTATGCCGGTGGCCGTGAACTGGTTGGAGTTATAGATCTGGCCCGGCCCTAGGGGCATGCCCGGCATCACCAGTTCATCGCCACTGGAGAACAGGGCAACCTTCAGACGGCGATAGACAGTGATATTGGCGACACCGACAGAAGCGGCCAAACCCAGATGTTGTGGAGCCAATTTGGTGCCGGAGCAGATGATCTCGCTGCCGGCGGTGATGTCTTCGCCAGCCTTGCGGACATTGCTGCCGGCACGGGGGCTCTTTTTGATCACCACATGGTTGTCATCCTGTTCGCACATTTCCTGGACCACCACGGTATCGGCGTTCTGTGGAATCGGGGCTCCTGTAAAGATCCTGGCGGCCGTACCTGGCTGCAATGGCTTGCCGACCTGTCCGGCGGGAATACGCTGGCTGATGGGAAGCCGGATTGTGGCGTCGGATAGATCCTCGGAGCGGACGGCATAACCGTCCATGGCACTATTGTCCCAGGCCGGTACATCCATAGGGCTGGTGAGCGGTGTTGCAAGGATCCGACCCAATGCCTGTTCGATTGGCAGCGTTTCGGTTTCGGCCAAAGGTTTGGCGGCAGCCAGAAGGTCAGCAACGGCCTGTTCGTAACTGAGCAGCTGGTCCGCTATCTGAGAACATTCGCACACATTCATTATGCCATCCCTCCTAGAAGGTGTTAGGTCTGCAATTAGTGCGCCAGGCATTAGGACCGAAAGGCCAGGGATCTCCTCCCTATTCTGTTACCAAATGGTGACCAGCACCTCTTGCATGTTTCGATTCGGTAACAATGAAAGGGCGCTAGTAGCTTCTTTGAGGGGATAATTACCATGGTTCGGATGTTGCATAGCATTATTCACCCGCTTTTTATTATGAATTGAACCGATGAATCGAGAAAATAATCTCACTGACCGCTATGGACGCCATATTCGTTACCTACGTATATCGGTCACGGATCGGTGTGACCTGCGCTGTCAATACTGCCTGCCGAGCGGTTTTACCGATTTTTCCGAACCGGAGGGTTGGTTGAGCGCCGGTGAGATAGAGCGGATTGTGAACCAGTTTTCCCGGATGGGCGTCAATCACCTACGCCTGACTGGAGGTGAGCCGCTGGTCAGGCGTGATATCGTCGAGCTGGCGCAACGACTGTCGGCCATCCCCGGCATTGATGACCTATCGATCTCGACCAATGCGATCAGGCTGGCTCGGTTGGCGGTGCCGCTTCATCGTGCCGGAGTGCGGCGCATCAATGTGAGCCTCGACAGCCTGAATCCGGCGACCTACAAGGTGATCACCGGCGGGGGGCGATTGGAAAAGGTATTGCAGGGGCTGGAAGCGGCGAAAGAGGCGGGCTTCGCACCCGTCAAGCTCAACACCGTGGTGATGCGAGGCGTGAATGATGGAGAGATCGAGGATATCTTCGAATTTGCCGTAGCCAAGGGTTACACCTTGAGATTGATCGAGACCATGCCGGTGGGTGCGACGGGTCAAGACGCACAGGACCGTTTCATCGATCTGGAGACCATCCGAAAGCGCCTGGCATCCCGCTATGAGTTGATCCCCGATATTCTTCCCGGCGCCGGTCCAGCCCGTTACTATCGGGTGGCAGGCTCCCATGCCCATATTGGTTTCATTACCCCCCTGTCACAGCACTTTTGCCAGACCTGCAACCGTGTTCGCCTCTCGGTGGAGGGCGATCTCTTCACCTGTCTGGGTGACGAGCATCGTTATCCTTTACGTCCTCACTTGAGGGCAGGTTGCGGTGATGAGGCGTTGTCTCATCACTTGCGTAAGGCGATCGATTTAAAACCCGAAAGTCATGAATTCAACGATCAACCTACTCGGGTCGTACGCTTTATGTCGACGACCGGGGGGTAGTGTAGCAATCCTCACTAAAAACAGATGATCCTCTGTCATGTGTTACCTGCCAGTAACGTCCAGCACCCACTCTGTAACTTTTCCGAATTGATCTTGAATACAGCCACTTAGCACAAAAGCTGAAATCACCGCGTTACCGATAGGTAACGCCTATGCAGCGAGTTCGCCTCAAAGAATTCTCCGTGCGAACTGGGTGATATGTTATTAATCAAGTAAAAACAAAGAGATATAAATCTTACCATATTAGTATGGTATAGGACGTGCAGTAACTATCCTTGAATCGTGACCGCCTAGGCGACTCTCGATCACTAAAAAAATCCGGAATACCCGGAGAGCACTCATCCAAATAGGAGGAAGTCCCATGCCAGTTGGTCTCCAAGCTGAACCATCCTTGGGCGTACCCGGTAAAAAGCGCTGGGCCATGGTCGTCGACTTGCGTCGATGCATCGGTTGTATGGCTTGCGTTTGTGCTGATAAGGCTGAATACGATGTGCCGCTTGGTGTATGGCGAACCATCGTAAAGGTCAAAGATACCGGTCACTACCCGAACACCAAGCGCCATTTCATGCCGCGATTGTGCAACCATTGTGACAATCCACCCTGTGTGCGGAACTGTCCCACCGAGGCGACCTATAAGCACGAGAATGGTTTTGTGTTGCAACGCTATGATCGTTGTATCGCATGTCGCACTTGTATCGCAGCCTGTCCCTACAATGCACGTCACGTGCTGCCACAAAATCGTGATCGGGTAAAGATTGGTGGTGTGGTGGATAAGTGTACCTTCTGTAATCACCGCGTTGAAAAAGGATTGGCTCCTGCATGCGTACAGACCTGCCTCGGCCGATCACGCATCTTTGGCGATCTCAACGATCCAAATAGTGAGGTCTCAAAACTGGTTGCACGTCACAAGACGGTTGTACTTAAGCCGGAGAAGGGTACGCAACCTCAGGTCTACTACATCAAACCTGATCGTGCCCAGACTGAGCAGGTGTTCAGCTCACCACAATCCTATGCTGCCCGTTCTGATGCTGAGTCTTTTTATCGGCATAACCGTGGCAGTAAGTTCTTTTCCGGTGTTCTATAGGGGATAAATCATGTTTGAGTACATGCAATACAACATTGCCCCCTGGGGGCACGAAATCGTGGTCTACTTCTTTCTGATCGGTGCTGCGGGTATGACCTTTGTTTATGCTGCTGCACCAGTTGTGTTTGGCAACATCTTTGGTGGTGTAGCTAAATCAATGGAGTCTTTTCAGAAGATAGGGTTATTGATTTCTCTAGTACTGCTGGCAATCTGTGGTCCGTTACTGATCATGGATCTGGGGCAACCAGGCCGGTTTCTCTATCCGATAATCTATTTCCACTGGACCTCTCCGCTGTCGTGGGGGTCGCTGTTCCTGCCGATGTTTGGGTTATGCATTATCGGTTTCTATTACGGGTCTATTAATGGCAACCATGGATTGATGCGGTTGACCGGCATTCTCGGGTCGTTGCTCGCCCTCTCCATGCCGCTGTATACCGGACTCGATCTTATGGTGCATCAGACACGGGAGCTATGGAGCAATCCAACCATCCCACTGTTGTTTGTGATCCTCTCCATGAGTTCAGGTACAGCGGTGGTTGCGGTTGTGCAGTTGGCCCGAGGCCAGCTCAATGAGCAGGCCGTCGAGTTCCTTCACGCCTTTCTTTATCTTGCCCTGGCAGTGACTTTTGCTCTGTTCCTGGCTGAGTGGGTGGTGCTGAACTACGGCACAGGTGAGAAACAGCAGGCCTGGGAAATCATCAATCAGCAGTTTGGGTTCAAGTATTGGGGGCTGACCTTCGTGGTCGGGATTTTGATTCCTCTGGTATTGGTCGTCATGCCTAAGATTGGTCGTGACCCAAAGATTCTGACCCTGTCTGCTGTGCTGAGTGCGGTGGGTGCCTACAGCTTTAGGGAAGTGCTGATCTACGCCGGTCAGCTCACCCAGATCAATTTCTGAGGAGACAAAGATGAGCGATTCAATCAAATATACCCGCCGCGATTTTATGAAGTTCGGAGGCGTGGTTGGTGCGTCAGCAGGCGCCCTGGGATTGTCCAGCAGCCGCCTGGTGGCTATGGAGCAGGAGTTGGGTGGCAAGGACTACTCAGCAACAACTGGCGCAGAGCGTAAGGCAGTACCTTACACCTGTATGGCCTGTAATATTGAGGATGGCGGGGTTGCCTATGTGGAGAACGGCCGCATCGTCAAGCTGGAAGGCAACATGGATCACCCTAATACCCGCGGCAAGCTGTGCGCCAAGGGTAATTCCGGCTTCCTGCATGTATATGATCCTGATCGAATAATGACTCCACTGCTACGTACCGGCAAGCGCGGAGAAGGCAAGTGGAAACGTATCTCTTACGATGAGGCCTCCACCTTGTTGGCAAAGAAGCTGCGTGAGGTGATCGATCGTGCCAGCGCCGAGCACAAGCCGGAGATCCTCAACGAGATCGTATTCAAATACGGGCGTGATCGTTCCGGTGGTGCGGTCGGGCGGTTTATGCACGCGCTGGGATCCAACGCCATGCTCAATCATACCAATATCTGCGAGTCATCCAAGAAGGTAGGGTTGGAGCCATCCTGGGGTCCGGATATCGAGTCATGTGATTGGGCCAACACCAAGTATATCCTCAACTTCGGCTCCAACATCCTTGAAACCGCCTACTTTATGAATCCCAATGCCCAACGGCTGGTGGATGGTGTTGTGAGTAACAAGGCCAAACTGGTGAGCTTCGATGTGCGTATGTCCAACACCTCGGGTTTTGCTGATGAGGCCTACTTCCCCTACCCAGGCACTGACTCAGCGATCGCGTTGGCTATCAGTCATGTGATCATGAACGAAGGCTTGTATGACGCCGACTTCATCCGCGACTGGACCAATGTGACGGCCGAGCAGCTGATAGATCATTTGAAGCCATATACGCCGGAGTATGCGGAAGAGGAATCGGGCGTGTCGGCTAAGGATATTCGTCGTATTGCCAGGGAGTTTGCCATTACCAAACCGGCGACCACCTTCTCTTATCGAGGACCCTGCAAGCATGTCTGGGGCTCGTACCAAGAGGCGGCGATCCACATGATCAACGTCATTACCGGTAACGTGGAGAAGAAGGGTGGCTACTGTCTGCCACGTGGCATGGGCTGGCCACAGCCGGAGCCGGTACCGCCTAAAGGTAAGACGCCCAGCGCGATTGCCGCTCCACCGCTCTATCCGTTGGCTTCGCACCATGTCTCCACCCATGCCCCCTACATGATCAAGAAGGGGGAGGCCAAGGTATCGGTCTGGATGACCTACTATGACAACCCGGTATACACCTATCCATCAAGCCATGTATGGAAGGACATGCTGAGCGATGAAAAAACGGTGCCGTTCTATGCATCATTCAGTCCCTACATGTCGGAGAGTACGGAACTGGCTGATCTTATCATTCCTGATGTCACCTATCTGGAACGCCATGATCCAGAGTCGATGCCGAGTGGTCTATATCCCTGCCTGTCAATTCGGCAGCCGGTAATCAAGCCTCTGGGGGGAACCCAGGAGTTTCGTCAGACCCTGATTGATGTGATCAATAAGGTGGATCCTGATGGATCATTGGGTGCTAAGAAGTATTTCGCCTTCAATAGCGTGGAAGAGTGGATGAAGGCGCATTTTGACAACATCCCTGGCCTCAAGGAGGACGGTGGTTGGGACTACATGAAGAAGAAGGGGGTCTGGCCCATCTACGGTGAGGTGGACAAGGAGACCGCCAAGATCGTAGATAAGAACGGCAATGAGGTTGATCCTGGCTATGAGCTCTACACCAAGGAGATCTCTCTAACCGATATGGCAGGTGCAGAGGTTGATAGTTACGGCACCATCAAGAAAGATGGCCATGCTATCGGCGTAAGTGTGGACGGTAGAAACATGGTTGGTTTTGGCACACCATCACGCCGTATTGAGCTGTACAAAGATAGCTACAAGAAGTACGGCTTTAATCCGCTGCCGGTGTATAAACGCTTACCTTCCCGCGACAAGAAACCGGATGAACTGGTACTCACGACCTATAAGGTGAACGTTCACACCCAAAGTCGTACGGCCTCTCTGAAATACCTGGCCGAGCTTTACCATAAAAATCCGGCCTGGGTTAATCCGAAGACGGCGGCCGCGCGCGGCATCGTTGATGGTGACCTGATTCGTGTCTCGTCTTCACTGGGCTACATTGTTACTCGTGCCCATGTCACCGAGGGTATTCATCCGGATGTGGTAGCGATCTCCACCGCCTGTGGACACAGTGCCTATGGCCGTCTTGCGCAACTCAAGCAGCAGGAACAAGCAGCTGCGTTTGTGCAGGGTGGGGATGCAGATATTGCCAACAATGTCTGGTGGAACGATAAGGGTGTTCACCCTAATCCCATTATTCGTCTGGCAGTGGATCCTATCGGTGGTTCCCAAGGTTGGTATGACACCGTAGTTACAGTCTCCAAGGCAGAACCAGGCGATAAATATGGCGACACCAACGCCAGCGTAGAGGCATCCATGCAGGATTATGAGGAGACCCTGCGCTACGCCTACACGGGTGATATCCATCGAGCCAAGCATAAAGAGGTGGATATCGACTGGAATGATCTTCCCAAACCCGCGCTGCATACCAGCGGCCATTAGCATACATCCCCCGGCATCCAATGATGCCGGGGGAATGTATCGAAGCGTGTAACTGAATGGAAGGAGAATAGATGCAAAATCCAACAACAACGGCATCCGAAATAACAAAAGAAAATCATTTCGACGAAGGCCGGATTGAACAGGCTCGGTGTTTGGCTGGTTTGTTCGGATTTTTTTCCCGCTGTTTTGAAGAGGAGGTGGATGCGACTCTGATCGATCTGGTTCGGGGTGAACTGCGTCAGTCCCTGGCTGCATCGGGATTGATATTTGATGATGAATTCTACGACATCCCAACAGAGAGTCTGGTTGAGACCCTGGCGGAGGAGTACACCGGGTTGTTTGTTGCGCCAGGCTGCGTCAGTCCTTACGCATCTGTAGTTCAAACCGGCTGCCTGTTCAAGAAAGCAGCAGACCGCGCCATCAACGCCTACCACAAGGCGGGTTGGGATTATCAGCGCCGTTTGAGTGGTGAGTTTCCGGATCATATCGGCACCATGCTGGGGTTTTATGCAAACCTGGCCGAGGCTGAGGCTGATGCACTCTCAGCGGGAGATATCTCTCGAGCTGATGACAACAGGATGCAGCGCGATGAGTTTCTGCAAAAACAACTGGCAGAGTGGGGGCCGGGATGGTGTCAACGTGCAGCCAACGCAGCGCTCCATCCATTCTATCGCAGGCTTCTGCAAATGACGGAACAGGCACTCTGGTTGGAGCTTGAGCAGCTAGTCGATCGCAGGCGCATGCGTGAGCTGGCTGAGCTGAATCAGCGCGAACCCAAACGCCTTGATTACGATGCTGGTTTCCGCAAGGCATCTGGCTTGTGAATGAGCGCCCACTACGTGTGTTGTTGCTGGAGGCATCTGGTCGTGGCTTTCTAAGTCACTATACGCATGCCCTGGCTCATGGCCTGCACCGGGCCGGTGTTGAGACACAACTATTGACCGGTAGGCGCGATGAGCTGAATGGTTGGTCCGTGCCATTCCTTAAACAGGCCTGTCTGGAAAGTGGTTACCGTGGCTGGCGCTGTGTCCGTCGTCAGATTTGTGAGGAACAGCCGGATATCGTTCATCTGCAATGGGTAAACAACCCCTTCCAGGCCCTGCGTTTTGTCCGATGGGCGCAGCAACGTGGTATCAAGGTTATCTACACACCACACAATATTCTGCCACATGAACGCCGCTGGTTGTTGATGCCGGCCTACCGGATTTTATACAAACAAATGGATCAGGTGGTGGCACGTGACTCCAACCTGGCTTGGGCATTGGAGGAGTTATTGGATACACCTCAGGAGCAGGTTACGTCGATATCCGGAAGTCCCAATTACTTGGCGTTTCAGTATCCAGATGCTAGCTCTTGTTCACCGGCGCCAGACAGACTACCAGGTGAGCGACGCCTGCTGTTTTTCGGACATGGCTGCCGCCGCAAGGGCCTTGACCGATTGTTGGCAACCATTGCTGGGAGTGAGTGGTCCCAGGATATGCATCTGGTGGTGGCTGGTGAAGAGGTGTTGCGAGGCATTCCAGATGAGTTGCTCAGCGCGGCGAGGTGTGCCATGCGCATTACCTTGATTAGTCGTTATGTTGCGACGCAAGAGGTGGCATCCCTGTTTCGTGATTCTGACCTGTTGCTCATGCCATATATCAAGCAGTGCAAGAGCCCATTACTTGATCTGGCTGCTGCGTTAAGACTTCCGGTGCTGCGCTCAGATCGGGTTCAGGGTGCGGATTTTCATGAGGGTATACACGGGATTACTTTCAGTCACAAGGATCATTTGGCTCTGGAGTATTGGCTCAAGCAACCTCATTGGCTGACTGGTGTTAGGCGCAGCCTACAAGCTATGGATGATCCTATGGTCGCTATCGACCGTCTCGCTGAACAGCACAATAATTTGTATCAAAAGATCCGTGACGGACAGGTGCAGTCGAGTAGGTCAGTGCATCATCTCCCACGTTTTCTCTCTCCGGTTTCCGAGATTCAAATTAACCATGCGCAATGATCTGAAAAATTATAAAGGGAATGAATAAGATGGCGGGCGCTGGACAGACGGTTATATTGATCGCGCATGATCACAAGCTGCCAGATCTGATCAAACTTATGAAAAGGCAGCAAGCCATCTTTGCGGGATATCGACTGTTAGCCACATCCGAGACCGGTGAGGCAATCGAGCGGGAATTGGGACTGGAGGTGACACATCTTTTTTCTGGTAAAAAGGGAGGAGAGATACAGCTGTGTGGTTTGGTCTGCACCAACTCGGTACGAGCGGTTTATTTTATTCGCGATCCAGAGAACCCCGCAGCGGATGAACCGGATATCACCCCGTTCTATCGCGCCTGTGATCTTAACAATGTACCGCTGGCAACCAACATGGTTAGCGCAGTTGCCTTAACCTACTGGTTGGGGCGAAAGACCTCTACTCAGGAAACGCCGGAGGTGGCGCAATGCTGCTGAGTGCGCATGAACAGACGCATGGTTTACCGGGGCTATCCGAGTTGATCGTAGAGGAAGAGCTATGCGTGAATCTACGCGGTCGCGTCGTGGGCTGCACCAACTGTCAGGATGTCTGTCCCTCTGATGCGCTCAGCCTGTCTCCAGATGCTGTAGATCTGGATCAAACGAAGTGCACCGGATGTAATAGCTGTTTGCCAAGCTGCCCAGCCGGTGCTCTACGTTCCATCGGCTTTATCCCGGAACGGTTCATCGCCGCTATGACCGGTCAGGAGCGGGTTGATCTGCACTGTCGCTCAAGCAGTGGCGCTGGAGGTGGCATCGTTATTCCCTGTCACAGCGTGCTTGATGCACGGCTGGTCAGCGCTGCCCGGGCTGAGGGAGTAACAACCCTGGCGCTACACGGTCTGAGTAACTGCGAACAGTGCCGTTATGGTGATGCGCGCGCCACCGTTGAACGGCTCTCACAGACGGTTAGCAAATGGTTGGGTGATGCAGCGCCGACACTCGATCTATCGCCCGTTGCAGTCGATCAAAAAACGACACGAGATTATCAGGACCAACCCCATTTGAGCCGACGCACCTTTTTGCGTTTTGGTGGTGCTCAGGCAATTGCTCAGACAGCGGAGTGGATAGTGCCCGGCCTCGGTCCGGAGGAGGAGGATGCTGAGGCATTGCCTTTCTATCAGAGCAGTGTCTATCCGCAACGCGCTGTGCAGTATCAGGAGGTGCTGGCTCAGCGGACCGACCTGGTTCCGTGGGCTGATGGTTTGCCGCTACCCTGGCAACTGCGCTCGGTCGATGCAAACTGTAGCGGCTGTCTCGCCTGTGGGGAGCGCTGTCCAACCGGAGCCCTGATTGCCAGTGACAGCGGTCAGGCGCGAGAGCTAAGCTTCGACCCGGCACTGTGTACTGATTGTTCGCTGTGCGAGCGTATCTGTCCCGAAGAGGCCATGGTGTTGCGTACCGCTGTTAGTCTGGATGAGGTCAACGCGGGTCGATCCCAGCTGTTCCTGCTCCAGCAGCGACCCTGCAGTAGCTGTGGCACGCCCTTCGTGCCGACCGGTCCTGAGATAGAGAGCTGTGTTGTATGCAGTAACGAACAGGAGCTGGATGAAGAGTGGCTCGACATGCTGTCCGACTAGGCGAGTATGGATAATTACCGGCTTGCTTTTCATCATCCTGGCCAGTGCCGCTATCTGGTGGTGGATCCAGCCGCGCACGCCCCAGGAGTTGTTTCGGGCACGCTGTGCAAGCTGCCACGAACTGCGGGCTGGACGGTTATGCGAGTTCGATCAGGCGCTACGCCCGGCCATAGTCGAGGTAATGCGTCGTGAGCATGGCGCAGATCAGGTGATCAGCGCTGAGGAAGCGTTGATTATTCAGCAATATCTTAAGGAAGAATTTATATGTCCCTGAACTGTTTTTCTCAAACAACACAGAGTCTGGAGGAGTCAGTTCTGACTGTGTTGCGGCAGCTTAGTATGTCTGAGGATGGGCCGGATGTGGTGAGTTCAGGCCAGGTCTATGATGTGGTGGCTACTGGTGGTGCAGTACGGGTACTGCTTGATCCGACCACTATCTCCGAGGATTTACAGGATGTGTTGGCCGAGGCAATTCCACCACTGGTAGAAGCCCTCCCTGGGGTTGAGCGGGTGGTGGTGAAGCCGCGCCCTATTTCAATTGCAAAAAGTGATTCCCTGCCTGGTATCCGTCGCGTGCTGGGCGTACACAGCGGCAAGGGAGGGGTGGGTAAATCTACACTCACGGTCAACCTTGCCGTGGCGCTGGCAGAGCAGGGCTTCTCGGTGGGGTTGCTGGATGCAGATGTCTACGGGCCTTCGGCGCCGACCTTGCTGGGTGTAAGTGGGCGCGCTGAGATGACAGCTACAGGTGACAAGATCGAACCCAGGGAGGCCTGCGGGGTGCGCATGATGTCACTTGGACTACTGCTGCCGGAAGAGCAGGCTTTGATCTGGCGTGGTTCGTTGATTGATCAGGGGCTGCCGCAGCTGTTTAACGATGTTAACTGGGGCGAGCTGGATATCTTGCTGGTAGATCTGCCGCCAGGTACTTCCGATGTTCATATCGCCGTGGCGCAGAGTGTGAGGCTCTCCGGGGTGATCACAGTAACCTCGCCCGGGCAGGTGGCGATCGACGATGTGCGGCGTGGACTGGAGATGTTTGCCGATCTTGCAGTGCCCTCCCTTGGTCTGGTGGAGAACATGGCTGGAGTCAGTTGTCGCAACTGTGGGCATGTGGGCGCGCTGTTCGGAGAGGGTGGGGCTACTGAGCTCTCTAACCAGATCGGGTTGCCACTGCTGGCCAGTCTGCCGTTCATGCCTGGAGTGGCTGTGGGGTCGGATGATGGTCATCCCGTGGCGCGACACGCCTCTGGTGATGGCGCCTGTTTTCATGACCTGGCAAGGCGGGTAGCAGCAGTCTTAAAGCTGGCGGAAGGCAAGGAGGTGGAGATATGAACCTGATCCCTGAATTTCCTGTTCCTGTACATACGTGCACGACGCCCGGGGCAGATGAGCAGCCTTGGTATGCCGAGCCACAGGAATCCATCGCCGGAATAGAGGACATTGTACTGGTCGCCAGTGGTAAGGGTGGGGTCGGCAAATCCACCGTAACCGTGAATCTGGCCTGCGCCATGGCCCAGGCTGGCAAGCGCGTCGGTATTCTCGATGCTGACCTGTACGGCCCATCTATCACCCGCATGATGGGCACCGACCGCGAACTCCCAACCGATGCGGAGGGCCGAACCATGCCGGTGAAGAATCACGGGGTCTGGACCGTGTCGGTGGGTAATGTGCTGCCACCGGAGGCGGCGTTGGCGTGGAAGGGACCGCTGGTGACTCAGGCACTGTTGCAGATGTTCCATGATATTGCCTGGCCGGAGCTGGACATCCTGCTGGTGGATCTGCCGCCTGGTACCGGCGATGTGCCCCTCACCATTCTGGAGCAGATACCTGTCACGGGCGTGGTGCTGGTGACCACGCCGCAGAAACTCTCTGTAGTCGATGCTGCCCGTGGTATCGCAATGTTTCACCATCTCGACATCCCGGTGTTTGGGCTGGTGGAAAACATGAATAGTTACATCTGTCCTTGTTGCGGCGAGTCACAGCGTATCTTCCCCGGTGGTGCGGCGGAGGAGCTGGCGCAGCGTAAGCATGTGCGTTTTCTTGGTGGGGTGTCGCTTGATCCTGAAGGGCAACTGCTGGCGGACGGCGGAACACCTCTGGTTATGAGTCGGCCAGAAGGGGCGGTGGCTCAATCCTTTGTTGGTTTGGCGGATGAGGTGGTGGTTGCAGTGGAGAAGGAACGCATCTTTCGCCAGCGAGACAATGATATCCAGACGCGTGCAGAGCATGAGATGTTTTGGGAAAACCTGCTAGATGATTAACCGAGGTGTGGCATGAGTGAAGAGATAAGATTGTTTGTACAGTATCAACCAGGGTCCCTGGATCAGCAGGAAGAGGTGTTTACCTGCCTGACTGGCGCTGATGCGCTGGTTATCGACCCAGGTAGCTGTACCCCGGAACAGAGTTTGGGATCACCGGTAGAGCACAAGTTACTGCTTAACGGAGATCCGCAACGGGATACCGGCTGGATTGATAGTGACCTCTGTTATTGGATCTGCACCGGGGGGCTGGATGAGACTCAGCGGTTGCGGGACCAGTGGCCTGAATTGAACTGGGTGCCACAATTGACTGTATACAAGCCGTCGATCAGTTACCGCTTCTCTGGTCCGGCTATCGGAGAAGGGTTCTCCTTCTATACGCCTGATACGGCCGCTATCAAGGGCTGGCAGGTGACGGATGGGGATGTCTCGCTTACCCAGGCGATTACCCGGGCTACCGAGTTGGGTTTTGACTCCCTGTGGCTTCATTCTCAACAGGCTGAGTCCCGCGGAAATGGACTGGAGCTGGAGATGCTGGAGAAGGCCTGTGGCGGTCCCTTGGCTATCTGGATATCTGGAGGTGTCGCTGAGTTGAAACATCTGGGCAATCTGGCGCGAGTTGGTGGTGCCGCTGCAGTGGTGGTGAATGAGGTATTCGCCAGGGAGATAGGCATGGAAACGCTGCGGCAGGCATTGAATGCAGAAATTTTGTCACCACAAGTCTCTGTCGATTTTATCCCCAGGGAGACGCAGATGGGAGAAGTGTGAAGCGCATTGTCATCCTCATAGCGGGGCTTCTAGCCTTTTTCCTGTTGCTGGGGTCAGGTGACGTATCAGCACGTTGGTCGGTGGTGTCGGCCAAGGAGTTGCAGGTCTGGATGCAGGAAGCAGATCCACCGCTGGTCCTGGATGTGCGTAGCCGTGCCAACTATAACGCTGGGACCATTGTCGGAGCGCTGAACGGTGGTGTAGATCCAAAGGGCTATCTGGCGGATGGTCGAGGCGGACGACTGGTACTGTTAACGCGGAGTGAGGCCGATGCTGCAGTCATTGACGCCTGGGTTGCTCGTCTGGTCGATGCGGGCCATGTTGTGTGGGTTCTACAGGGCGGGCTTGCCGCATGGAGCAAGTCCGGCGGTGCAATCGAGACGCCGGTGTTCTCCTATACCCGACCCGGCAGCGTACCGTTTCTGATCCCACGGGGCTTGTGCGAGATGGGCAAGCCGGCCCACGTGTTCGAATGAGGAGCTGGCTTGTTCTCCTGGGGTTGTGGCCGATCCTGGTCTGGGGCGCACAGAGCTATCCTCTGGACGAGGGAGTTGCCTGCATCGATTGCCATCCCAGGCAGCAGGCTGAATTTCAGCAAAGTCGCATGGCTGTGTCGGCGCAGATCCCAGATTTCCTCGATGAGTGGCGGCAGAACGGCAAGCCAGATAACTGTTTAGACTGCCACTCTCCCACCCGCACCAGCGGAGTGTCCTGTAGCGATTGTCACACTACCGCCACCCATCCCTACCCTAAGTTGAGCGTACCGACGGTTTGCGCCCGTTGCCATGATGCGCCGGGGGAGATCACCTTGAGAAGTTTTAGCGCTTCACCAGCAGCTCACCGGGGCGATGATTGCCTGACTTGTCATCTGCCGGACAAGGAGTTTAGCCACGATTTCAGGGGGCCAACCCGGGCTGGCTTTCTGGACGGCATTGCCTCGTTGACCATTGCCTTTCGGCGCGATGCCGATGGTGACATTGCACTGCTACGTATCCGGCACAAGGCAGGACATGCCCTACCAGGTGGCACCACCGGACGTTCGGTCTGGCTGCTGATTGAGCAGATTGATGGACATGGTTTGCAACTGGATGAACGGAAATACCGTTTTGGCTGGCTACATTCTAAGACCAGCGGTTGGCGCGAGAATACGCTACCACCGGGGGTCGGTAAGGTGATTGAAACGCCGCTGCATACGGCAGCAAAGGTAATTCGTGCTAAGCTGATTTATCGTTTTAGGCCGGGCGGTCTGGATGTTAAGGATGTCGATCAGGTTACATTGGTTGACGAGACCAGGGAGTTGTCGTTCAGGGTGAATCACTAGGGTGGAAATGGTATCAATGATGAAATGATTAATGGCCGAAAAATATTACTAGCCATCTGGTTGTCGGTCTGCCTGCTCATGGTCGAAAATGTGATGGCTGCTGATGCAAAGGTCTATCGCATCGGTTTAACCCCGGTGATCCTTACTAATCAGACCTCCTTTCTGGAAGAGTGGGAACAGTATCTGTCCCGTCAGCTAAAAACCCCGGTGAAGTTTGTGCAACGCCAGACCTATAAGGAGGTAACGGATCTATTACTGAATGGTAATCTGGATGCGGCCTGGCTTTGTGGTTACCCCTTCGTGCGCAACAGAGAAAAACTGAAACTGCTCGCGGTTCCGATCTTTGCTGGAAAACCGCTGTATCGCGCCTATCTGATTGTTCCTACCTCGGATACTCAAACCAAAGACCTGGATGACCTGAAACATAAGGTGTTTGCCTTCTCCGATCCAAACTCCAACTCCGGGTTTCTCTACCCCCAAGTCAGACTTCTGAAGATGGGGATCGAGCCGCGGCACTTTTTTGCGAAAAGTTTCTTCGCCTGGTCGCACCGGGATGTGGTCAAGGCGGTTGCCGATGGTGTGGCCCAAGGTGGGTCGGTGGATGGTTATGTGTGGGAGACACTCGCCAAATATGAACCGGCATTAACGGCTGGTACCCGGCCGGTGATTAAATCAGAGGAGTTTGGTTTTCCACCGTTGGTGACGCGCAAGGATATTTCTCAACAAGATTTCCTCATCTTGCAACAGGCTCTACTTGATATGTCATCCGTAACTGAGGGGAGGGGGCTGTTACGCAGGATGAATCTTGATGGTTTTGTGGAGGGAAGTGAGTCGTTGTATGACGGTATCGCAGAATCAGTAAGTATATTGGATGGCCCCCAATGAAGATTGGAAATATCAGCTATCGGGTTAAGGTGCCCTTGATGTTTACCCTGGTTATCCTGGTTACCGCTAGTGTGGTGACGCTTGCGCTTACCTGGCGTGCCTACGAGGAGTTGCGAGAGGAGGTGTTCAATAATGCGGTGGAGATAGGCAGTGTATTATCTAATAGCTTGCCTAACGCCATGTTGCACGACGACCTCTGGGGCGCATATCGCTTAGTGCAGGCAGCAGAGGGTTGGTCTGGAGAAACCTCAAGCCGGTTGCTGGTGGTGCTCGACAAGAACACCAAGATTTATGTCTCCAACAAACCAAAGGAACTGGCTGCTACCTCACCACTACGAGCCCATGGTTCGGAATTGGCTCGGGTCGAAGCGGAGGTGTTGCGATTAACCGGAAATCTTAATCCGCGCCCATATGAATATCCCCATGATCGCCGTCTCTATGTCATCCTGCCTATGCTGAGCGACAGTGTTGCCATAGGAACACTGGTGATTGGCTATGACAGGGCACTGTTCTGGCCAAGGTTTTTTGCGATTGTTGAACGGGTAGTGATCTCCGCGATAGTAGCGACTGTCCTGCTATTACCGCTGGGTTGGTATTTAGGCAATCGGATAGTGACGCCACTCGGACAGCTTGCTCGTTGTATGTCCAAGGTGGGGCGAGTAAGTACAGAGGATATTGTATGTAACCTAAAACAGGGCAAGGATGAAATCGGACAGTTGGGAATAAGTTTTCAACAGATGCTTATGGAACTGGATGAGAAGGAGAAGCTAGAGGCTGGAATGTTGGCCTCCGAGCGGTTGGCCGCAGTGGGGCGGCTGTCTGCAGGTGTCGCCCACGAGATTAATAATCCCCTGGGGGGGATGCTTAATGCGCTTAACACCTTTAGACGCTACAGTGATACAGATGACCTCGGGCGTGAAACCTTTGCGCTTATTGAAAGGGGGCTGCAACAGATTCGCGAAACCGTTTCTGCACTGCTGGTGGAGGCGAATCCTCGCAGCCACAGCCTGAGTCCGAAGGATATCGAGGATGTGCGCATGCTGCTGCTGGCAGATGTGAACGGCAAACGGGTGCAACTGAAATGGGATAACCTGATCACGCAAGAGCTGTCATTGCCCTCCACGCCCATCCGGCAGGTGCTGATCAATCTGTCGCTTAATGCGGTGCAAGCCTCACCCGAGGATGGATCGGTTCACTGCTCAGTTGAGAACAAGGATGGTCAGCTCTGTATCAGTGTAATGAATGATGGGCCAACTATCTCCAAGGAGCGTATGATGGGACTGTTTGAACCATTTTCTGAAGGTGCCGTGGGCAATGGTCTGGGGCTGTGGGTGACCTATCAGCTTATCCAACAGCTCAACGGAAATATTGAGGTGAAATCCAGCGGCGGCAAGACACAATTTTTCATCCAACTACCGATACCGGAGCAGCAATGACTGGGTCGCCACGTCTCTGTCTAGTTGAAGATGATGACATCATGCGCGTTTCCATGTGTCAGCGTTTCAATATCGAAGGCATAGGTTGCGACTGTTTCACCCAAGCGGAAGATGCCCTTGCTGCATTGGCAGACAATCAATACGCCGCCCTGATCAGTGATATTCGCCTGCCAGATATGAGTGGCGAACAGCTATATGGTCGTTTGATAGATTCTGGAAACTTTCCCCCTCCCACTATTTTTATCACCGGCTACGGGACCATCGACCAGGCTGTGCGTCTGTTGAAATTGGGCGCCAGTGATTACATTTCCAAACCCTTTGATCTTGATGAGCTGCTGGCTAAGCTGCGTAAGGTTGCCGCCCCCTTGTTTGAAGATATGCAGGAGAGTGGTGTAGCGCTCGGTGTTTCCTCAGCTATGCGGCAGATCCAGAATACCCTGGATCGTCTGGCGGCACACCGGGTTGATCTGCTGATTACCGGGGAATCAGGAGTTGGGAAGGAGTACGCGGCGCGTTATTTTGCAACTAGCTGCAACCAGGGCGCCGATAAGCCTTTCATCGCCATCAACTGTGCGGCACTGCCTGAAGATCTATTAGAAGCTGAGCTGTATGGGCATGAAAAAGGGGCCTTTACCGGAGCGGCAAAGGCGCGACGCGGGGTGTTTGAACAGGCCGATGGAGGCGTGTTATTTCTTGATGAGGTCGGGGAAACATCCCCGCGGATGCAGGCCAAACTATTACGCAGTATTCAGGAGCGAGTGGTGCAGCGCGTCGGCAGCGAGTTTCCTATTCCTGTGGACGTGCGCTTGATTTATGCCACGAACAGGGATCTAAAGGCGCTGGTTAGTCGCGGTGAGTTTCGTGAAGATCTCTATTTCAGGATCAATGTTGCCCATGTGCATATCCCGCCGTTGCGTGAACGCAAGGAAGATATTCACTGGTTGGCACAAAGCATTGTAGAAAACTATTTCAATGAGCATAAGCAACGGCGTTTGATCCTGCCGCTGACTAAACGCTATTTGGAAAAACTGCATTGGCCAGGCAATCTACGCGAACTGGCGAATGCGGTTGAACGAGCCTGTATCCTGTCACCACAAGAGGTGCTTGGTCCCAGGGAGTTTGGCGCCTCCGATGCAGAACCCCAGGCAATATTCGGTCAGGCGTCGCTAAAAGAGTCGATGGAAGAGTATGAGAAAAACCTGCTCGTCGAGACGCTGGAACATCACGAGTGGCGTATTGCAGAAACTGCCGAAAGCCTCGGTATCAGTCGCAAAAACCTGTGGGAGAAGATGAGGCGTTATGAGATATCACAACAGTGTGATTAGGATTGCATCTTTCGAACATCTGCCTGTCCAGCGATCAATGGTTCACCGTGCGTAATTCTACGCATCCAATACACAGTAGAGTCGCACACCATCTTCAACATCACTGACTTTTAGGCGTGGCAGCAGAACCGCTTGAACCGGGAACCGAACCTTATGCTGTTCCGAACGATAACGTTCCCCATAAGCTACACCAGTAATCTTCAATTGCTTTTTTCGATGACGTTCATCCAGATCATCCACTTGTTCCAGGGATTGAGTGGTGAAGCGCTTGATGACCCAGCCATTGTCCATTTGAAACAGCAGTTCTGACAGCAGGCCAACCACAGTCGTTGGGATATCGAAACCATACCAGGAGATCGGTATCTCTTCGCGCTCTTCGACCGTGTCCTGATCCCACATGTAGAGACATAGAGCGGCGGAGGCTGCATTGAACATCTCGTTATGATCGCGGGCGATAACTTCAAGACCTACACCGCCATTGGGGTCTTCACTGAAGCTGTAACTTGCCATGACGTCTGTTTCCCATGTGTTTGATCTACTCACCCAAGAGTGTTGTTACCCTAATCTGGTATGTTTTTAAAACACTATCTTCAGCACAATCAGGCTGTTTTATGATGTTGTTTACCGATCTCCATCGGTGGTGCGTATTCCGGCGAAGATGAACACCTATTCCGGGCGAACGTGAACACCTGATTTCTCAACGCATCACGTGGTAGTGTTTTTAACCTAGGTGTTCACCATCAGTCAACTGGCCCATGATTTTTCGCATGGACTCTCCCTTGAGTTGAAGACGGTGTGCGTTGTGCATCAGACGATCTAGAATGGCATCGGCCAGGGTGTTGTCACCGATGCTGGCATACCACTGGTCTGTGGGTAGCTGACTGATCATCAGGGTGGATGTGTATTCATGACGATCATCCATAATTTCCATCAAGTCATTACGGTGAGCTGGCTTTAACGGCTCCAGCCCCCAGTCATCGATAATCAGCAGCCGGACCTTAGCCAGTTGCTTGAGCTGTTTATGGTAGCTGCCATCGGCCTTGGCCAGGGTCAGCTCCAGTAACAGCCGTGAGAGACGATAATAGCGGGCGCTGTAGCCATGCAGACAGGCGTTATGCCCCAGTGCGCAGGCGAGATAGGTCTTGCCGCTACCGCAAGGGCCGGTGACCAAGAGGTTCTGGGCTCGGTTAATCCAGTCACCCTGGGCAAGGCGTGCGATCTGAGATTGCGTGATGTTACGCGGGTGTTCATAGTCGATCTCCTGGACCGAGGCCTTGAGCCTGAAGCGGGCCTGGTGTATGAGCCGTTCCTGCTTGCGCTGCTCGCGGGTCAGGATCTCCTGATCAAGCAACAAGGCAATCCGTTCGACAAAGCTCAGACCCTCATAGGTCCCGACCTGTTCCAGTTGAGTTTGCAGTGAAGCGGCCATGCCAGCCAGTTTGAGTTGGCGCAGTTGTGCAATAGTTTGTGTGCTCATGGTGTTTTCCTTGGGTTAATGGAAGGTTTTGGGGCCACGGATATTTTCATGGTCCTGAGGAAGCTCAACCTGGAGGTCGAGTTGTTCTGGCAGTTGATCGCGATTGCTTTGCAGGATTGACTTGATCTGTTTCAGGCGCAACAACCCTGCCCGATTGGCGATTTTGCAGGCTGCATCGAGCCGTTGAGACGGATACTTTCGGCTAAGGTTGAGCAATCCGAGACAGACGCGGTAAGCCTGTTCTGGGTGTGCTTTGGATATCAGTTGTGTATCCACCCAGCGCAATACCTCAGGTCCGATATCACGTGCCCAGTTCTTCAGTCGTCCTGGTGTCCATTGCTGCTGTTTCTGATGGCGTTTGGGCATGTGGGCAGCTTCGGTGGTGGTGCCTGGATAGCGCTTACGCACATGGGAAGCTACCTGCTGCTGACGGAAGTAGAGGGTGATCAGGGCATCGCTGGCATGCAACTCCAAGGCTTCACCGACATACTGATGGGGCACCGAGTAATGGTGCTGTTGGTACTGTACGTGATAGTCGATATTGACCTTGACCGGTTTGATATCGACGTAGCAATAAGGGTGGCGGGGCAAGGGATTCAGAGCCGGTTGGTCGAGCTGCTTGAAGGCCTGTTGGCGATTGCCAGGCAGTTGCTTGAATGGTTTTTGATTCAGCTCCTCAAGCAAGGTGCGGATGCACTGATTCAACTCGGCCAGGGAGAAGAAGGTATGGTGGCGCAAGCGGGCCAGGATCCAGCGTTCGACGATCTGCACCCCGACCTCAGCCTTAGCCTTGTCTTTTGGTTTATAGGGCCGAGCCGGAACCACTGCTACCTGATAATGCTCAGCCCATTGTTGATAACTGGGGTTCAGGTCCGGATCATAGCGGCAGGCCTTGCTGACGCCGCTACGTAAATTATCAGGCACCACGATTGCCGTTGATCCGCCAAAGTACTCAAACATCCGTACATGGCTACCCAACCAGTCAGGTAGCGATTGGGTTAGTGTTCCTTCAGCATAGGTGTAGTTGGAAGCGCCCAGTACGCCGACGAACACCTGGGCCGGACGGATCTCCCCGGTAGTGGCACATACGATGGGCACAGTAGGCCCACAGTAATCAACGAAGCACTTCTCACCGGCCTTGTGCTGTTGACGCATGGAGCGTTTCTGAAGGCCACGCCAGTGTTTGTAGCGGTCACAGAACTGTGAGTAGCTATAACATCGGTTGGGATACTGCTGAGTGTACTCTTCCCACAACAGTAACTTGGTCATCCCCTTACGTTTGAGCTCCTGATGAATTGCTGGCCAGTCAGGTACCTGGTAACGGGAAGAGACGGTGGTGTCGACTCCAGGATAGAAGAGCTGAGCCAGCCGGTTGTCATCCAGATCGTCTGGCAACGGCCAAGTTAACTCCAGTGTTTCTGCTTTGATCAGCAGTTTCTGGATGGCGCCGATACTGACCTTGGTACTGGCATTGATCTGCCTGATCGATAAATCAGCAGCCAATCGTAAACGAAGAATATCTCGGATTTTTCGCATTGCATTCCTCTTTGCAGCCATAGCCCCTTCCCCAAAAGTAGAAGAGGGTAGCAAATAGTTGGAAAAACAATGTGTTGAGATGGATTCCGGAGCAACGTGAACACCGATTCCGGAAAATCCGGTAAAGTGTTCACATTGAACCAGAATGAGTGTTCACGTTCGGCCGGAATAGGTGTTCACGTTGAACCAGAATGGGTGTTCATGATGGGCCGGAATATGCAGGTGGAATCTATGGCAGATTCGTACCAGTCTTTTGTGTTATTAACGATCTTGGGAACAGGAAGCATGACAGGCACCTCCTTCGCCGCTTGTTTTTATTTATTTTACCAAATCGGGAGTTTTTCGATAGCCTAAACTGTAATCCCTCCGAAAAGTAGAGGTGCCCATGAGTGGAATTTTCTCGTAATGTAACCCGAGGAGGTTCCATATGAAAAAGTCACGATGTTTCGGCAGCCAGATCTTGAGCATTCTCAAGCAGACCGAGGCTGGCACCCCAGTTCCCGAGCTTTGCCGGGAACAAAGTATGCACAGTACGGCCAATCCCAGGTCGCTTCAGCACTAGCCATCGGTTCGACCTGGCAATATAGCGGAAGGACACAGGGCGGACCACGGAGGGTATTCTCTATTGCGAGCTTGGGGAAAGCGGACTACCTAGCGGACTACGAAGTTGAAACAGGGCAATAAAAAAGGGGCTACGAATTAACGTAACCCCTGTTTTCATTGGCTCCCCGGACACTGCTTACTAGGAACTGTAGAGCTGGTAGTATTATTGCCTGTTCAGTTTCATCCTAAACTAAGGAGGAAAAGCAAGAATAGGGTGATTGGTGGGAGGTAAGGGGATATAACCATAATTATATCAAGCTGTTATAAAGATATGCCTATTCACGACTTTTTTGTTTTAGTGGGTGAGCTCTTTAAATCAATAAAAGTAACGGTAGGTAATAACAATGGTCCATTGGTAAATCTAGATGTTGCTGTCATTAAGGCGTCGCGTGTGGCGCCGTACAATATTGAAGCTCCATTTATCTTGACAAGATCCTCAGGCGATTCAACCTTTCCATGGACAGTAAAAAAACCTTCGATTACAGTTTCAAAATCGTAGGGAAATGGATGCTCCCCATCTTCGTTTTTATGGCCTTTTAGCATTAGTTTGATCGAGTAGTGATTTTGTGTGTCATCGCTTTTGCTTGGTACCCCTATGGCGATACTGGATTCAAAAACCGCATTTGAGAAATCAGGGTATTCAAAATCAACCGCCTGTTGGTGATAGTTATTATCCGCTTCAATTACGAGACGGAGAAAGTGGTAATGCTCAAGCTGCAGCTGACTCTTTCTCATTGTCTATCTCTATATTACTGGCAAATTTTGCATCTTTAATTACACATTCATATACGCTGGGCCGCATTTTGTGTATTTTAAGTCTGGGATTATCTGTTGCACACCTTCCTATGGGGGCGCGTGTGTGATCACAAACTGAAATAGTAGAATCAGCCAAATCAAAACCCTTTCTCAGTTTAAGGTCATTTATGAGATAGGAGTGTTCCATGATTAACCACATCAAGCTATCCATAGATTCACTCTGTATCACATCTCCTCGTTCATACTTGGAGAATGCATTCGCACCTCCACCAAATAATTTGGCAGCAGCTCTTTGAGTCAATTTAAAATACTCACGGATTTTTTTGATTTCTTGACCTATCAACATGCCATCTGACGCACGTTTTGCATCTGCGATACGCTGATGATTTCGCTTAATTTGGTCTTTTAAGATTGGGTCAGCACCACAGGACTTGCACACGCAGCCCTCAAGATTATCTACATGCACAGTCTTGTTGTTGTATGGAAAATCATCAGAAAATATAACTTTTACTAAACCGCCAGTTTCGCATACGGGGCAAGTAATGTTCTCGGTTTTCATATAGCACCTTCGGGATGAAATGAATCAAGTACAATCCAAACACAATCTCTGTCTAGCTTTAACTTGATATATAAATCATCAATATTTCCGTTTGAGGATGTACACGTAATAAAATACACGTCCAGCCAAAACTTAGTCTCACCGTACCGCACACTTTCGTGAAAGTGTGATTCATTGAGCATTGTTAAGCAGGTATTTACTCTTTCGGGGGTATAGTTGTATATCTCGACATGTCTTTGTACCCTGCGGTTTCCATAATGCACACTGCCCTGATCGGCTAATTCGTGAATACGAGTTAGTGAGTACTCCGCCTTGTTCCGTTTTTCTTCTTCCTTATTAACCATTATGGTTACTTTTATCTATTAGTCAATATTTCCGTACATTTAAGTTCTACACATAAGCGCAATTTAGAGCCCAATCAATTATCAATAATCGATTTTATAGTACCCCATATAAAATCGGAAAACCAAATATTCCAGGTATAAAGGCGCAGTTTATTTTATTGCTAAAAGAGGCCTACTATCTTCATATATAAAATAAACCGCGTTTAACCTATTGAATTAAACGGCTATTTACTTAGTGTTTCAAGCAGTTCATCCTTAAATAAAAAACAAAACAATTTGGAAACATCAGGTGTTTTACATAGATCTATTTCTGGTATTTCTATGCTCGTGATACCTTTTTTAGCAAGAAACTCCGGTATTTCGATTTGTTGGTCATATTGTAGGGGGACGTCTGATTTTCTTGTTTCCATTGAGATTTCTTCAAGATTATGTTAAATCCATGTATATGGATAGCGTACGTGAATTACACCTATCCAGGGATGATTTTAGTAATTAACAGGAACTGCTGGCATAAAAAAACCCCAGCAAATGTGCTGAGGTTTGTTTTAAACCCGAAAAAGTTCCTAGTAAGGAAGGTTCGGTCTCATTTGGCTCCCCGGGACAGGCTCGAACTGCCGACCTAGTGATTAACAGTCACCCGCTCTACCGACTGAGCTACCGGGGAATGAAGGCGCGTATATTAATCATCTGATGCGGTCGGGTCAATAGCAGATGTCCAATTGTGTTAGCCCAAAGCTGTAATGTCCCCTTTGTCCAAAGCTAAAATGTCCCTTTTTAATTTCAGGAGGGGCTGTGACAGAGGAGACCATCACATTGAGTCATCGGGAGCTCGACCGGGTATCGGTCATCCAATCTACTATCAGTCGGCAACTCACCCAAGCAGAGGCGGCCCTTCAGTTGGGAATTGGCATCAGACAAGTCAAACGTCTGGTACGATGCTATCGTGCGCATGGTGCCACCGGTCTGATCTCAGGTCACCGCGGCAAACGCCCCAACAATGCCATTACCGAAGCTGTGCGCAGTGAGGCCATGGGTCTGGTACAGACTCGTTATATAGATTTCTCACCTACCTTTGCCTACGAGAAGTTGACCGAGATACACAACTATCGTTTCTCGGTTGAGACGCTACGCAAGTGGATGATTGCCGATGATCTCTGGCAGCCCAAACGGCGCAAGCAAGCGCACGTGCATCAGCGCCGTCCTCGCCGCCCACGTCTGGGAGAGCTGGTACAGATCGATGGCTCGCCTCATGACTGGTTCGAGGGCCGAGGACCAAGGTGCACACTCATCGTGTTTATCGATGATGCTACCAGTCGCCTAATGGCCCTGCGCTTCGTCCCCACCGAGACCACACAAGCCTATATGGAGACGCTTAGAGATCACCTGAAACGACATGGCCGTCCGGTGGCCATTTATAGTGATAAACACAGTATCTTTCGGGTCAATCACCCCGACAAGGAGGGTGAGATGACTCAGTTTACCCGCGCCCTTAAAACCTTGGATATCGAGCCCATCCATGCCAACACCCCACAGGCCAAGGGGCGGGTGGAACGCGCCAATCTGACCCTCCAGGATCGGTTGGTCAAGGAGCTTCGTTTACAGGAGATTAACACCGCTGAACAAGCCAATCGTTTCCTCCCTGCATTTATGGAGGATTACAATCGACGGTTTGCGGTTGAACCGCAGCATGCCGATGACGCCCATCGTGAGGTACTACACAGCTCCGAGGAGCTTGAACTGATTCTCTGCCTGCACCATACACGCAAGCTCTCCAAGAACCTCTCACTACAGTTTCACAACGTCGAGTATCAGCTTCAGAACTACGGTAATGGATACCGCCTCAGGGGTGCCAGGGTAACCATCTGTGAAGCCTTTGATGGTTCTGTGATCATTCTCCACAAGGGCCACTCGCTGGCTCACCGTAAACTACAACAAGGTGAAGTAGCTGTCCCTATAGTTGATGAGAAGTCAGTACATGCTCAGGTTGAACAGGCAAAACAAAAGCAACAACAAAAACCAGCGAGGAAGCTACCAGCAGACCATCCTTGGCGGCGTTCCATCATTGTCTCTGCTACTTCACAAACCTGAATCATCATAGGAGACATTTCTGAATTGCTCAGAAGGGGACATTTCTGCTTTGGGTTGACATAGCCGATTTGAATTCTAGCTGCAATCCAGTGGGTCGCCACCTGATTTGGTGTCCGAAAGCCGTGCTCGTCCGCTGTTACTAACGATAACTGCCTTTGGATTAATCTGGTTATTGGTATCGCAAAACGTGAAGGTGACATTCTTACCCTTGGAAAAGCCGTTGGCATCGTATGCTGCCTTTCTGCGCTTGGTTGTGGTGCTGATACGGATTGATCCTGAGCTGATGTTTATGTATCTGAGTAGCTCTTCTCCTGGCTCCAGGTGCCCACTTTTATTGTTGTCTGTGAACATAATGATACCTTCGTTCCATACCATGGTGTTTTTGCAGTCCAATCCATCTGTTGTGGGGCATAAAACGACTCTGGTATTGCGTTTTACCGCTTCACTACGGGCCAGATTGAGTTGGGTGGTGATGCTGTTTCTGGCAGCGGACATGCGGTTGTTCTGGATGACTGTCTTGAAGGATGGTACCCCGATTGCCAATAGTATGCAGGCAATGGAAAGGGTGATGATTGTCTCAATTAGGGTGAAGCCACAAATCTTGCGGGGGTAACATGACGGAGTGTTCATGGGCGATCCTTCGCTTTTTGTTAGTATGCGCATATCCTTGCGCGGTATTTTTAGATACTACCTGCCGTAATCAGTCGGCATAGGTTTATTCTACCTCTGAAACCAAAGCAAAGGGAACACCCCATCCGGAATGTTCCCATTTGCTGCGAAACGGTTCAGAGCATCAGAATTATTCTGAAGCTCGGTAGTGTTAGCCTCCCAGAGCTTGTTCCAGGCGGTCCAGGGCATTAGCCAGGTTTTTCATGCTGGTAGCAATGGATATACGTGCATGCCCACTCAGTCCGAAGGCAGATCCAGGAACCAGCGCAACTCCGGCGTGTTCAATCAGATATTCGGCCAGTTCTACATCCGAAGATATATCGTCAAGTTTATCTATAGCCTCCTGGACGTTTAGGAAGCAGTAAAAAGTCCCGTCGGTCGGTAGACAACTCACTCCATCTATCTTGTTTAGGCGATCAATGACGTAATCATGTCTCTGTTTGAATTCAACCAACATCTCTTGGATGCAGTTCTGAGGTCCATTAAGCGCTTCCTGGGCCGCAACCTGCGAGATTGAGGTTGGATTGGATGTGCTCTGGGATTGGATCTTTTTCATCGCCTTGATGATGTTGGCAGGGCCTGCGGCATAACCTATGCGCCATCCGGTCATCGAGTATGCCTTGGATACACCATTCATAACGATACAGCGATCCTTTAGGGCTGGGCAGGCGTTCAGGATATTTACAAAAGGCTCATTGCTCCAGCGTATATGTTCATACATGTCGTCGGTAGCAACCATTATCTTTGGATATTCGAGTAAAACCTCGCCCAGAGCCCTTAACTCATCCAATGTATATGCCATACCGGTAGGATTGGATGGGCTGTTGATGATTACCAGGCGGGTAAGCTCTGTGATAGATGCCTTGAGCTGATTCGGGGTTATCTTAAAATTTTGTTTCTCATCCGCGTGTACGAACACCGGTACTCCGCCAGCCAGAATAGACATGTCCGGATAGGAGACCCAATAGGGTGTTGGAATGATGACCTCATCATCCGGGTCCAGGATGGCCTGGGCCAGATTAAAGAAGCTCTGTTTGCCACCACAGGAGACCAGTACCTGCTCCGGGGTATATTCCAGGTTATTATCGCGCTGGAACTTGTTAATGATCGCCTGTTTCAGACTTGGAGTGCCGTCAACGGCGGTATATTTGGTAAACCCGTCTTGTATGGCCTTGATGCCGGCTTGTTTAATATGTTCCGGTGTATCGAAGTCTGGTTCGCCAGCGCCTAGTCCAATGATGTCCTTTCCGGCTGCACGCATCTCTGCGGCACGGGTGGTAACGGCTAGTGTTGGTGATGGTCTGACGGCTTGAACGCGAGATGAAAGTTTAATGCTCATTATTTATTGGTCCCAATGTACTTAAGGTGTCGTATAGTCTTCCATGATAGTAGACTAACTTGTTTGCGATAAAACGTAATAATAGCCAATCCTTTCGGTAAGAAACATCCCTTTATGTCAAAAGATTTTAAACTTGTAGCAGATTTTCAGCCAGCTGGTGATCAGCCTAAGGCCATATCTACCCTGGTGGAGGGATTGATGGATGGTGAAGCTGGGATGACTCTACTGGGAGTAACCGGGTCAGGCAAGACCTACACCATCGCTAATGTGATCCAGCAGGTGCAGCGTCCAACCCTGATCCTGGCCCATAACAAAACACTGGCTGCCCAGTTGTATGGGGAGATGAAGGAGTTCTTTCCCGACAATGCGGTCGAGTATTTTGTCTCCTATTACGATTACTACCAACCTGAGGCCTATATGCCTGCCTCAGACACATTTATTGAGAAAGACGCATCGATCAATGAACATATTGAACAGATGCGTCTTTCGGCCACCAAGGCCCTGCTGGAACGATCCGATACCATCATCGTTGCGACCGTCTCCTGCATCTACGGCCTGGGCGATCCCCGGGCCTATCTCAGCATGGTGCTGCATTTGGTGCGTGGGGATACAGTCGATCAGAGGTCCATACTGCGTCGTCTGGCGGAACTGCAATACAAGCGTAACGATGTAGAGTTGCACCGGGCAACCTACCGGGTGCGGGGCGAGGTCATAGATATATACCCGGCCGAATCCGGTGGCGATGCGGTGCGCCTGGAGATGTTTGATGATGAGATTGAGGCGATATCTCTGTTCGACCCTCTCACCGGCGAGGTCCTGCGCAAGGTCCCACGCTATACCATCTACCCCAAGTCTCACTATGTGACTCCGCGTGAGAAGCTGCTGGAGGCAGTAGAACAGATTAAGTTGGAGCTAAAGGAGCGGCTGCAACACTTTCGGGAAAATGACAAGCTGGTGGAGGCACAGCGCCTGGAGCAACGCGCCAGATACGATATTGAGATGATCCTGGAATTGGGCTACTGCTCCGGTATTGAGAACTACTCTCGTTACCTCTCCGGTCGTGGCCGCGGAGAGGCACCGCCGACCCTGTTGGATTACCTGCCGGAGAATGCCCTCATGGTGGTAGATGAGAGTCATGTGAGCATTCCCCAGGTAGGTGGCATGTACAAGGGGGATCGTTCCCGCAAGGAGACCTTGGTAGGTTATGGCTTCAGACTCCCCTCAGCCCTGGATAACCGTCCGCTGATGTTTGCAGAGTTTGAGACGCGCACACCACAGATGATATATGTGTCGGCCACGCCCAGAGAGTACGAGATACAACACTCGGGTATTGTGGTAGAGCAGGTGGTGCGCCCCACCGGTCTGGTGGATCCGGGGGTGGAGATTCGTCCGGTCGGCACCCAGGTGGATGACCTGCTTTCAGAGATCAATAAACGAGTGGCTCTGGAGGAGAGGGTGCTGGTGACCACTCTTACCAAGCGCATGGCGGAGGATCTGACTGATTATCTGAGCGAACATGGTGTCCGGGTGCGATATCTGCACTCGGACATAGAAACCGTTGAGCGGGTCGAGATCATACGCGACCTGCGTCTGGGTGAATTTGATGTGTTGGTGGGTATCAATCTGCTGCGTGAGGGGCTGGATATGCCGGAGGTATCATTGGTGGCGATTCTGGATGCGGACAAGGAGGGATTTCTGCGTTCGGAAGGGTCACTGATCCAGACCATGGGTAGGGCTGCCAGACACATCCACGGTAAGGCTATACTCTACGCAGACAGGATTACCGGTTCCATGCAACGGGCCATGGACGAGACTGATCGACGCCGCAACAAACAGATGGCATACAATTTGGAACATAACATCACCCCGCGCTCAATCAGCAAGGCAATAAGTGATGTGATGGAAGGGGCCAGGGTTGGTGCACTATTGCCGGCAAAAGAGTATGCAAAGGTGGCTGAGGCACAGCTTGAATATGCATCCATGTCTGCCGTCGAGATGGGGAAAAAGATCAAACAGCTGGAACAGAAGATGTACCAGCACGCCCGGGAGCTTGAGTTTGAGGAAGCCGCTGCGGTGCGCGATGAGATCAAGCTGCTGCAATCCAGTGGCATATTGGCCTGATATATCAGGCTATATTACCTTAAGTAACTAGATTCCCGGCCGATACTGTCTACCAGCCGTACTCAGTTAAGGGTATAACTGAGGGTAACTAACAGAACAAAGCGGAATACAGAATGGATATAAGCAATTACAAAAAGACACTGCTTGACCACTATTACAACAGGGATGTGGATGCCGTTATTCGTGCAGTCAGGGAGTTGATGAAAAATCCTCAGTTTCCGACCCTTTACAACCAGTTGTGCAAAGACAATAAGGTTACCTCTGTCAGCCTGAAGCTGGAAGAGATAGCTTCGGCCTTGATAAACGAGGTTGAACGTGAGGTCAGGGGCAAAGGAGATGAATTTGCCACTGCCACCTACATGGATATATCTGCAGAGTTACGCAAATTGTTTGGCGATGAACTGGCGGAAATATATCTGAGTACCAAGATGCCAAGTGAGTTCCTGCTCCAGGCACGCGCTGAATATAATCAGAGCGATACCGATAGGCTATCTGAGGATCTGGTGGCCAGATATAGAGATGAGATGATCAAGATCGAGAATGGCCGACAGGTCATTGCTGATATCCTGCAGAGATTTAGCCATTTTCCGACCAGACATGCCACTACCATTTCCAGATTGATTGAACGTTTGAGTCGTGAGCTGAAATCTAATTACAAATACCTGTCAATAAAGCCATATCTAATGGCGGTGTACGCAACTGCAGAACCATCCGGCTCTGATCATATGCAGGTGCCGGACAAGGATATTGATGGTCCAGTCCTGTTTAAACATTATCTGAATACAGGCGAAGAGCCATCAATACTCCAGCAAGTAAAGTTTCGTATTGCAGTAAATACCCTGTTCAGACACATAAGGGAGCAAGAGGTTTTTCCCGACGAGAATTTTAAGGCCTATGTGAAGATTATCTCCAGGGTCTGGGGTTACAGGTGTCCGTCAAAACTTACCCGGAACGCCAGGAACATCCTGGAAGAACTTCTGCTGCTGGTTACCCAGGATCAGTCGGCTATATTGAAACGGCTCGCCCATACCTTTGTCGATGAATATCTACATGCACAAGACAAGATGAAGTTGTTCCATAATGGCATTCAATCAGAATTGGCTATAACCAAAGAGTATCTAAGTCAATTAGCACAGGATAAAGGTAGGATAAACAGCGAAGAAGAGGAGAAGATCAGGATTTCCCAAGAGAAAGTGATCGGCTTGGAGGGGGTGTTCGAGGTGTCGCCTGCGCTGCAACGTGCAGCGGCCGCAAAATCATTTATGGAGTTGGAGCGGATTTCTCTGGGATTATCCACCTCGGTCACTGCTGAAAGGTTAACTGAATGGATCAGAATATATTCCATCCTCTACTCGAATACAGATTTTATGGTACACGCGGATAAGGACGAAGAATTGGACTTTTCCGTAATGCGTAAATACATATCAGAATTGAGCACCTATCATCTAATTCTCAACATTGCTCAGTTGAAGGAGGTAATTGACCATAGCTTGAGCATTCCAGATGAAGATAAGGGTAGCCATTTCAAGATGTTCAATGAGGCGCTGAAAAGAAGCCTGCAAAACATGGTGGGTAGCAAGCAAGAAGAAGATAAAACACTTATGGGATTGATCGAAGACCTGGGTTTTCTTGAGAACAAATCTCTTCAGTATGTGATTGCTGAGACCTTTAAAGGATTTCAGCAGATAGCTGATGCCTTTACCGAGAGTGCTACAGATTACTTTGTAAACGATCGCGAAACCCTGATTAGGGAATCAAAAGAACTATATAAGCAGATCTGTAACCAGTGTATGAAAAACTTTCTCGTCAGACCGATTCACCATGAGTCGAAGCAGGAAACAACAGTCGATAAACAACCTAAATCATGGCTCACCAGATTGTTTTCCTGATGGTGTAAAATTGCTAAATGTCATTTAATTAGCAGTTAAGATATCCGCGTGAAATGTGTGTGCTTTCGGTGTATGATTGTTACGAATTTGTAAACCGCGTAAGACGGATTGTCTAACTGACATAAGAATTAAATCGGGCGAGCAGTAGAGGCAGCATCGGGGAACTGTACGAGCCCCGTGGTTGGGAACACAGCAATAATAACTAGACGGAATGCCTTAAGCGTTGCCCACCTTTAGGAAGGTGGATAATGGCGCACCATTTTGTAAACATACATAACAGCTATCCCCCATTTAAAAAGGGTGGGAGGACGGCGTTCTTTTGTCATTCCAGTTTTGAGCCCAGGAGTCTTGCCTGTATTCAATCATTAACAAGATGTCCTGGCATAGACTCTGCGTTTATTTTTTACTCCAATGATTTTCTAAGTAGTAAGACCTACAAACATAACCACGCTCAGATAGTAGATCATTTTGGCTCCGTGTCGATTAACAGTCCGATTGAGGTGCCGCTTGATTGCGATAACGATAATTACCTATTGGATTTACATCGTGAATCAATCAGTCACGCTATAAATCAGGCTGATGATATTGCGGTCGATCTAAGTGCATTTCCCCGTGGAGCAATGATATGTCTGGTCGACTTGATCATTAAGGAAAAAGGGGGAAAACCACTTTATCTTTTCTATTCAGAGCCAGAAAAATATGCTACAGAAAAAAATGGCAAGAAGGCTACGTGGTTAACTAAAGGGACTAAAAATATTATTACTCTACCTGGATTTTCAGGAGAAAAGCAGGACAATAAAAAATCACTCATGGTGCTATTGCTCGGTCATAATTCAGAGCGGTCAATCTCAACTGTTGAGGCCACAGATCCTGACATGATGGTCGTGATATCTCAGGGCACCTTAAAACAAAGAAAGGGGCTTCAGGAAGTATTTCTTAAGAATAATGCGAACATTATTGATAAATATGCTTATAAGATAGCAGACATACTGACCGTACCTACCCGAGGGTGGGAAGCCGTATATGATGCGTTTAATAGAATTCACGGCTTATACAAAAATAATTACAATATTACAGCGAGTTTAGATGGAACTAAGATGCAGGTGTTTGGTGCGTTGGCGTATTGTCAAAGACATCCTGAAATAGAGCTGTTGTACACGGAGCCTGAACAATATAATTGCGATGAATATACGCGTGGTATCGGCCTGACTTGGTGGTTGGAAGTACCCGATATAAAACTGTTTAAAAAAGGGTAAAGATTATTCTGTACGCAGGGCCTCAACCGGGTCAAGATTTGCCGCTTTGTAGGCGGGAGCGACACCGGCAACAAGTCCGATAGCGGCGGCTACCAGTTCGGCTGCGACTGCATAGCCCCAGGGGGTATGGGTAGGGAGGGCTGGTACGGCAACTCCCAGCAACCATGCGCCACCCGCACCCAACACCAAACCAGCACCACCACCGATACTTGCTAATACTATAGCCTCACTGATGAACAGGGTAAGTATCTCTCTGCGCCTGGCACCTACAGCACGCAACAGACCAATTTCAGGAGTACGTTCCGTTATGGCTATGGTCATAATGGTGAGTATCCCGATGCCACCCACCAAGAGCGATATCGCCCCTAATGCACCAACTGCAAGGGTTAGAACATTGAGGATAGAGCCCAATGTTTCCAGCATCTGATCCTGCGTTATGATGGTGAAATCTTCGCTGCCATGTCTGGAAGTCAAAAGTGTGCGTATGCTATTGGACAATGCATCGCTGTCGGTATCCGGGGCGTACAACAGGTCCACCTCCATTACGCTCTCACGGTTAAACATGGACATGGCCTTTTGTGCCGGAATGTACACGGTATCATCCAGGTCAAATCCTAGCATCTGGCCTTTCGACTCCATCACGCCGATGATTCGGTAACTCTCACTGCCGATGCGTATGCGTTTACCCAGTGGATTTTCTGTAGCGAATAGCTCGTTGCGAACTTTGCTGCCAAGGACTACGAAGGGTCGAGCGTGGCCGAGGTCATCATCTGGTAGAAAGCGCCCAACAGATGGTTTCATCGACCAGACCTCAGGTACGGCTGATCCAACTCCCAGTACCATGGTTCGGCGGCTGCGACGCTCATATTCGATAGCGGCATTTCCCTGGATTACCGGCACCACATCCAGCACCCTGGGTAATCTCTTCAATGCCTCAGTATCATCCATGCTCAGGGGGCGCACATTGCTTACCACTGCACCTGATATCCCTAAGGTGCTGTGCTTGCCTGGAGTTACCGCTATCAGGTTGGTTCCAAACTGGGTAAATTCGGCCAGGACAAAGCGGTGTATCCCTTCTCCTATGGATGTGAGAAGTATCACCGATGCGATCCCCACGGCAATCCCCAGGGCAGTCAGAAAGCTACGCATTCTATGGGCGATGACTGAGCCAATGGATAATTTAATAAAATCGCGCGTTAGCATGTCAGTTCCCGGCCAAGGCCTGAACCGGGTCCAGAGCTGCGGCCCGTCTAGCCGGCAACACCCCAAACAGCAATCCTGTCAGAAGAGAGACGGTGATCGCCGCCGCAAATGACCAGAACGGGATAGAGAGAGGGAACTCGGGAAATAGCTGTTCCAACCCCCAGATTCCGGCAAAGGCAACGCCGACGCCGATGATGGCGCCACTAAGTGAGAGCAGAGCTGCCTCCACCAAAAACAGATGTAGTATCTGCCCACCAGGACTGCCCAAGGCCTTGAGCAGACCAACCTCAGCAGTACGTTGTGATACGGCAACTAGCATCACGTTCATAATGAGGATGCCAGCAACAGCAAGACTTATGGCAGCGATACCGACCACCGTCATGGTCAGGGCGAGAAAGATATCGTCGAAGGTTGAGAGCATGGCGTCCTGGGTGATTACGGTGATGTCGTCTTCACCGTCGTGGCGCTCACGCATGGTAGCAAGCACGTCCTTCTTCGCCCGTGGTATCGAGTTTCGGCTTCTGGCCTGAACCAGGATGCGGAACAGGGATGTGGTGTTGAATAGGGATTGGGCTGAGGCCACCGGGATGATGGCGATATCGCTCAGGTCCGTTCCCAGGGATTGCCCCTTGGCCTTGAGGATGCCGATCACCCTGAATCTGCGATCAGAGATGCGTATCCACTGCCCCAGTGCCTTACTGTTTCCGAACAGCTCCTTTTTCAGTTTGCTCCCTATCACCGTAACAGCGGACCCACGATTTGGGTCCCCTGTTGGCAGGAACTTACCTAGCCCAAGTTCCAGCTGTCTTACCGGAAGTAGATCAGCGGTAGAACCAAGGATATTGACCTCGCGCTCCAGTTGTCGAAATGAGACCGGGGCAGATCCTATGGAAATGGGGGCTACCCGGCGGATAGATCTGTTGCGGGTAAGTGTGATGGCATCATTCAGGGTGAGATCGCGCGGCGTCTCTCCCATGATAGGCGGAGCGCCGCCAGTGGTCTCGGTGCGCCCAGGCAGGATTATCAGCAGGTTGGTCCCAAGCTGAGAGAATTCGTTGGTTACATAACGGCGTGCACCTTCGCCCAAGGCGGTAAGAACCATGACGGAACCCACGCCTATGGCCATGGCCAATAGCATCAGCAAGGTGCGCTGCGGCGTCCCTGCGATAGAACGAAAACCAAATTGCAGAGTGTCCTTTGCTCGCATCAGGTGGATACTTGTGAGGTGTTGATAATGGCGCCGTCCTCCATTTGGATACTGTGTCTGGCCCGCCTGCCGATCTCGGGGTCATGCGTCACCACCAGCAGGATCAATCCACTGCTGTTAAGCTGCTCCAGGGTCTCGATCACATCCTGACCGGATGACTTGTCCAGGTTGCCGGTTGGCTCATCCGCCAACAGTATGGTCGGCTGCATAATGGTTGCGCGGGCGATGGCCACCCGTTGCCGCTGACCACCGGAGAGTTGGTCTGGCCTGTGGCTGGCGCGATCTAACAGTCCCAGGGGTTCCAGCGCTTCGTGTACCCTCTGTTTGCGCTGTTGTGGATCTATTCCCGCCAGGGTCATGGGTAGCTCAACATTTTCTGCTGCGGTGAGGCGAGGCACCAAGTGGAATGCCTGGAATACAAAGCCGATCTTGCTGCGCCTAACCTCTGCGCGGCGCTCCTCTGCCAGGGTGATGGTGTCGATATCATCCAGCCAGTAGTGGCCGTTGTTGGGGCGGTCTAGAAGTCCCAGTATGTTCAACAGGGTCGATTTGCCGGAACCGGATGGCCCCATGATGGAGTAGTAGTCACCCCGGTTAAGCTCAAGATCTACATGATGCAGGGCATGGACTGTTTCATCACCGACCTGGAACTCGCGGGATATACCTTCGAGTCTTATCATGGTTTCTTGTCTGCTTCCCGTTTTGCCAGTGCTTCGTCTTTAACTCCATCCCGGTCTACGGATGTAACTACCAGTTCCCCCTGCTTTACCCCTGCTGTTACCTCAGTCCAGTCCCAATTAGACATACCCTTTTCTATCTTTCTCTCCTCCAGCAATCCGTCCTTCTGGTTCAATACAAAAACCTTATCCCCTTCAATTATCGCCTCGGTGGGGATGCGTAGGGTCTTCTCGTGTATGTCCAGTATGATCTCCACGTCCGCCGAGTAACCGGCAAGTAGCTGACTGATATCCTCTTTGTTACTGAATTCGACCTCTACTTCGACGGTTCTGGCCTGCTTTTCCAAGTCCAGGACATATGCGGCAATGCGCCTTACGGTTCCGGGAAAACGTCTTTCTCTGAAGGCATCCAGGCTGACCCTGGCTATTTTGCCTGTCTCTATCCTGGGCGCGTCCACCTCATCGATGGGGGCCGCCACATAGAAGCAGGAGTTATCGATCAGGTCCACGGCCGGTGGGGTGGGGATGCCGGGAGGGGAGGGGGTGACGTACTCATTCAGTTCGCCGTTGATCTCCGCCACTACTCCGTCGAACGGTGCGATCAGCCGGGTGCGTTCCAGCCGGGCGCGGGCAACGTCCGCCCGTGCGGAAGAGACCTTGGCCATGGCGTTGGCGGACTCACAATCGGCCTTGCGAGCCCGGGACTCGGTTACCGATTTGTCCACCGATTCCTCTGACACGGCCCCGGTGCCTTTGAGTCGAAGCATGCGTTTGGCTTCACGGTCGGCGACGTCTGCTTGAAAGCATGCGGCTCGGGCATTGGCTAGTGTGGCAATTGATTCACTCTCGTTCAGGGCGATCTCGGCGCGCAGATCCTTATTCCACAGCTCCAATAGCAGGGTTCCGGTCTTCACCCGGTCTCCCTCCTTGATGTCCAGGGTAGCAATTTGGCCACCGATTCCCGGAGATAGTTTTGCTCTGCGGCAGGCCTTCACCGTTCCGGCCCTGGTATTGGCCACGGTCTGTTCAACATCTCCAATCTCGACCGGTTTGACACTGACCTCTACCGGTTTTGGTCTGGTGGAATACCAGGTGGCAAGAGCGATGACGAGAACGACGGCCAGTGTGATGAACAGTCCTAAATGGCGTTGGGGCATCAGGTTCTCCATGCGAGATAGTTGGTTATTTATTGATTCTAACTGATGATCTACCCTCTAAGGGATAGTGGAAATGATAGCTGGTTATGTCCATGATCAAGTAAATCGTACATTAACGAGTAATTATTGTTAATTTTATAGACTATATGATCTAACAGACCTATTTATGTGATCTAGATTAAATCTCTATAGAGGACGCTTTATGCCGCAGGATAAGGGTTTAACCGACAGCTCAAAGTTGGATCGAACTGTTGCTGATGCCAGAAAAAAGAGGGAAGAGCGCGATCAAGGCTACCGAGGGCGGGCTCTGAAGATGTATCCATGGATTTGCGGGCGTTGTAGTCGCGAATTCTCCCATGCAAATGTCCATGAGCTTACGGTGCATCACCGTGACCACGATCATGATAACAACCCGGATGATGGCTCCAATTGGGAGTTGTTGTGTCTTTATTGTCATGATAATGAACACTCAAGGTATATCGAGGAGGAGAGGTATGGAGGTGGAAGCAATGCCGACAGTCCAGCCGATACAGCAACCTCCAAGCCGTTTTCTGCGCTCAAGGATTTATTAAAGGACGTGGATCAGTAGGTCTATGAATGGTTGTTTTCCCTATGAATCTGCGGATTTCCACACACTCCAGAATTATACTGCTAACTTCACTACTGTCCCGTTAATTTTCATAGCAACGCCATCTGATGACTGTCTGACAATCGGTCTTGGACCGGATCACCTCTGAGCAAAGCCATCAGTTCCCGCTTTTCAAACAGGTTAAGTTGTAATAACCGTAAAATCTGCTGCATGCTCTTCTTGAGTTTTAACTGGAACTTGAGAAAAGCCAACAGAAAATAAACACATAGAACTGGTTGGAAAGTGTTCTATGGATTAGGGCAGCATAATACCCCTGATGGTAAAGTAGAGCAGGGCCGCCAGTATGCCGGAAACGGGTACTGTAATCACCCAGGCCGCTGCAATTTTCAGCAACGCTGAGCGTTTCACCAATTCATGTCGATAAACGTTACGCAGACTCTTGCGTTCCTTCTTGGTTAGGTTGGCCTCTGCCGTTCTCTGTTTTAGCTGTTCAAGCATCAAGCTCTTATCGTTCAAAGACGCCTTCTTGAAGTCAACCAGAAATGCCTCAACCACCTCGGGGTGGTTATCTTCGTGATGGTGCTTGATCTCATCGATCATCTTGGCATAACTGGTCTTTAGAAATTCTCTGAGAAAGCCGACACCAAAGATCCCGCCAACTGCGATATGGGTAGAACTAACTGGAAGCCCAAGCTGGGTTGCAATGATTACAGTTATTGAAGCGGCCATGGCAATACAATATGCCCGCATCTTATCCAGTTCTGTGATCTCTGAACCAACGGTACGGATAAGTTTTGGGCCATACAGGGCCAGGCCGATAGCTATACCGACAGCTCCCACCATCATTACCCATATAGGAATACTTGCCTTACTTTTGATGCCGCCAGTCATTATTGCGTCATTGATTGCAGCTAGAGGACCTACGGCATTAGCTACATCATTTGCGCCATGGGCAAAGCTGAGTAGGGCGGCAGCAAAGATCAGTGGTACGGTGAAAAGCTGATTTATGCTCTGTTTCTCATTCGGTAACCTACTGGCAACCCTGGCCAGCAGCGGCTTTACCACCGCATAAATAATGGTTGAGAAGGCCAGGCCCAATATGGCCGCAGTTTGAAAGTCCACTTCCCAGACCCGTTTTAGCCCTTTGAGTAGCAGATAGGTGCTAAAGGCCCAGGCCATAACGGCAATAAATATCGGAACCATGCGTTTGGCAGCCAAAATCATATCGGCCTGATAGGTAATGGTCCGCTTTATCGTATAGAGGAAACCGGCCGCTATTATTCCCCCCATGACCGGCGAAATAATCCAGCTGGCGCTGATAGTTGCCATCCTGCTCCAGTTGGCTATCTCAAACCCCCCAGCAGCGATTCCTGCTCCCAGAACACCGCCGACTATAGAGTGGGTTGTAGAGACGGGGGCACCTAGGGCGGTAGCGATATTCAGCCAGATTGCGCCAGCCAGCAGGGCGGCCAGCATAAGCCAGATAAATGTATCTGAGTCGGCTATCAGGGCGGGGTCAATAATGCCTTTCTTGATTGTGGTAACCACATCTCCACCGGCAATCAAAGCACCGGATGTCTCAAAGATGGCGGCGATTATTATTGCACCGGTCAGGGTCAGCGCCTTGGACCCAACCGCAGGCCCCACATTATTGGCCACATCATTGGCGCCAATATTCATGGCCATATAACCGCCTATCATGGCGGCAATCATTAGCATGATATGGCCGGGGGCGTCCACTCCCCGTATGTTGATGAACAACATGATTCCGACCATAAACAAAAGAGCTATCCCTATTCTGAGTAGCTCTTTTCGGCCTTTATCGGTGGCCTTTTCAAGTTTGACGATATTCTGGAGTTCCATATAAGTAACTGCTTAATTATTATTAAGTTTGTATTAGTATTGTGGTTGTGGATTAGTGATAAAGTGTATGCGGCGTGAACTGTAACAATTCTGAAGCAAAACAGTAACAATCCAGGACAAATATTTACTATTTTTTTCGTTTGAGTCGATGTGAATTCTTGTGGGTTTGAATCAGATGCCTGTGTGAGTAAGTTAAATCACAATACCCTGAGAAACATGCGAGAGTGCTGGGCTGTGCATCTATGTTTCGATTGACCTTGATTTAGATGGGGGTAACCCGGTATTATTCGCCGTCTTCGGAACTGATGTAGTTGTCCTATAGGCGCGTAGCTCAGTTGGTTAGAGCGCTACCTTGACATGGTAGAGGTCGTTGGTTCGATTCCAATCGCGCCTACCAAATTTTACGCCGGGTCGCCATGACCCGGTTTTATGTACAGGACGTACGGTATACCGCGGGCGCATGGATGCGCGTGAGCGGCTAATTTTCATGTGGCCTCTCGTATGGGTCACCACTGATGAGGACATAGAATATGCCTGTTATTACCCTCCCTGATGGCTCCCAGCGTAGTTTTGATAATCCAGTATCTGTGCTTCAAGTTGCCGCTTCCATAGGCGAAGGTCTGGCCAGGGCTGCTCTTGCCGGACGGGTAAACGGTGATCTGGTGGATACCTCCCATGTCATAGATGCCGATTCTGAGCTGGCGATTGTTACTGATCGTGATGGAGATGGTCGGGACGTCATCCGCCACTCAACTGCCCATCTTCTGGCGCAGGCGGTAAAACAGCTGTTCCCGAACGCGCAGGTGACCATAGGGCCTACCATCGAAGATGGTTTTTACTACGACTTCTCGTTTGAGCGCCCGTTTACCATGGACGATCTTGCTGCTATCGAAGCCGAGATGAAGCGACTGGTGAAGAGTGATCTGCCGATTGAGCGCCAAGTCATGGGGCGGGATGATGCGGTAGATTTTTTCCGCAATATGGGAGAGGAGTACAAGGCCGAGATCATCGAAGATATCCCGGTGGATCAGACCCTCTCTTTATATAAGCAGGGCGAGTTCACCGATCTGTGTCGTGGACCCCACGTACCCAGCACCGGCAGACTGAAGGCCTTCAAGTTGATGAAGGTAGCTGGCGCCTACTGGCGCGGCAACTCTGATAACGAGATGTTGCAGCGTATCTACGGCACCGCCTGGAAGGACAAGAAAGAGTTGAAGGCCTATCTGCACCGGCTGGAAGAGGCCGAGAAACGGGATCATCGTAAGATCGGCAAGGCCCAAGATCTGTTCCATACCCAGGAAGAGGCCCCGGGGATGGTGTTTTGGCACGATAAGGGCTGGCAGATCTACATCGTCATTCAAGACTATATCCGCAACAAGCTGCGTGGCCATGGCTATCAGGAAGTGCATACCCCAGCTATATTGGATCGCTCTCTATGGGAAAAATCCGGTCACTGGGAAAAATTCGGCGACATGATCTTCTCCACCCATTCGGAGAATCGTGAATACGCCATCAAGCCGATGAACTGCCCGGCGCACATCCAGATCTATAACCATGGTCTGAAGAGTTATCGTGATCTGCCGCTGCGGATGGCCGAGTTTGGTTCCTGCCATCGCAACGAACCCTCCGGTACCCTGCATGGTCTGATGCGGGTGCGCAATTTTGTACAGGATGATGCCCATATCTTCTGTACCGAGGATCAGGTCTCGTCCGAGGTCTCGGATTTCATCGACCTGCTGTTTGAGGTCTACCGGGATTTTGGCTTTGAAGAGGTGATGGTGATCCTCTCCACCCGCCCGGAGCAGCGCGTGGGTGATGATGCCGTCTGGGATAAGGCGGAGCAGGCCTTGGAGGATGTACTGAACAATAAAGGGTTAGACTGGACTCTACAGCCGGGCGAGGGTGCATTCTATGGTCCCAAGATCGAGTTCTCCCTGCGCGACTGTCTTAACCGGGTGTGGCAACTGGGTACCATCCAGCTGGATTTCTCTATGCCGGGACGCCTGGGAGCCCAGTATGTGTCCGAAGATAACAGCAAACAGACCCCGGTTATGTTGCATCGGGCCATCCTCGGTTCCCTGGAGCGTTTTATCGGAATATTGATTGAACACTATGCCGGTGCGCTGCCCCTTTGGTTGTCACCTCAACAGCTGGTGGTGATGAATATCACCGATCGACAGGCCGAATATGTGGAAAAAGTTACCCAAACCGTGAAAAAACATGGTTTTAGGGCAGAAATGGACTTGAGAAACGAGAAGATCGGCTTTAAAATTCGCGAGCATACATTGAGTCGGGTACCATACATGCTGATAGTTGGTGACCGCGAGATGGAAAATGGGACCGTAGCTGTCCGTAGCCGCTCCGGCGAAGACCTTGGAGGCATGACCGTCGAGGAATTCCTGGAGAAGATGGGTAAGGAAGTTTCGGTTATTTAAAGAATACTAGAGCTTGTGCTGCCAGTGGCCACTGTGATTGTGGTCTCGTGATGCTGCACAGGCTTTACTTGTTTCGGAGGAAACTGTTATCGCCGTAAAAAGAAAGAATCGCCTGAACGATGAGATTACAGCCACAGAGGTTCGAGTAATCGATCAAGAAGGTGAGCAGGCTGGAGTCAAACCTCTGGACGAGGCGATTGCAGCAGCGGCTGCTGTCGGTCTGGATCTGGTTGAAATACAGCCCAATGCTGAGCCGCCAGTATGTCGGATCATGGATTTTGGTAAGTTTGTATTTGACCAGAAAAAGCAGCAACAGGCGGCAAAAAAGAAGCAGAAACAGGTTCACGTGAAAGAAGTGAAGTTTCGGCCAGGGACGGGCGAAGGGGATTATCAGGTAAAACTACGCAACCTGATACGTTTCCTGAGTGACGGGGATAAGACCAAGGTAACCATGCGTTTCCGCGGTCGTGAGCATGCCCACCGAGAGCTGGGTCTGGAAGTGCTGAAGCGAGTTGAGTCTGATCTGGCTGAACTGGGTCAGGTTGAACAGCATGCCCAGATGGAAGGAAGGCAAATGGTGATGGTGCTCGCCCCCAAGAAAAAGTAGATGTAATTAACTTTAATTTTGAATCTGCACTGAAGTGCAGGTTTCGAAATACAAATTGCGGAGTTATGAGAAATGCCGAAGATTAAGACAATTCGCGGCGCGGCAAAGCGTTTTAAAAAGAACGCTTCCGGGTCGTTTAAGCGTGGCCAGTCCCATCGTAGCCATATCCTGACTAAAAAGAGCACCAAGCGTAAGCGTCAGCTGCGTAGCCCCGCTCAAGTGCACAAGTCCGATGTGGCAGCCGCCCGTCGCATGTTGCCCTACGCCTGACAGGACTGGAGATTGAACAATGCCTAGAGTTAAACGTGGTGTAACAGCACACGCCAAACATAAAAAAGTGTTGAAAGAAGCCAAGGGTTATTACGGTGCCCGCAGTAAGATCTATCGAGTTGCCAAGCAGGCGGTCATCAAGGCTGGTCAGTATGCCTATCGCGATCGTCGCCAGAAGAAGCGTATGTTTCGTTCCCTCTGGATCGCCCGTATCAATGCTGGTGCCCGTCAGAATGGACTGTCCTACAGTCGTATGATTAATGGGCTGAAGCTGGCCGGTGTAGAGATTGATCGCAAGATCCTGGCCGACCTGGCAATCTTTGACAAGCCGGCTTTTGCCGTGCTGGCAGAACAGGCCAAGGCCAGTCTCTCCAGCTGATAGGGGCTTGCGCCTCACATCACTTGTCATACATTTGCCGTACAGCTGGTAGAAAAGTGACATTTAAAGGGGGAAGGGCTCAAGCCTTTCCCCTTTTTTATTTTTCCGATAAGGAACCTAGATGATGGGTGTTGATTCCCCGCTTGATATAAAAGAACTTGTCGACGAGGCAAGCCAACAGATTGCCCAGGCAGCCGAGCTGGCAGAGCTGGATGATGTTCGGGTCAGATACATGGGCAAGAGTGGCTTGCTCACGGCGCAGCTGAAACAACTGGGCACGCTTCCCAAGGAAGAGCGTCCAGCTGCTGGTCAGGCCATCAATGTCGCCAAGCAGGAGTTGGAGGCAAAAATAGCCTCGTGCAAGCAGGAGCTGGAGCGGCAGGCACTGGAGCAACGTCTTATATCAGAGAGTGTGGATGTGACTTTGCCGGGGCGCGGTCAGTCCACCGGTGGTCTGCATCCGGTTACCAGGACCCTGGATCGCATCAACAAACTGTTTGCCAATGCCGGATTCAAGGTGGAGGAAGGACCGGAGATCGAAGATGATTATCACAACTTCGAGGCGCTGAATATCCCGGCCCATCATCCCGCTCGCGCCATGCACGACACCTTTTATTTCGATGAGCACCTGCTGCTGCGCACCCATACCTCACCGGTACAGATCCGGGTGATGGAGAATTCACAGCCGCCTCTGAAGATTATCGCTCCGGGGCGGGTCTATCGTTGTGACTCTGATCTGACCCACACCCCCATGTTTCACCAAGTGGAGGGTTTTTTGGTGGATCAGGACGTGTCATTCGCTGATCTAAAAGGGGTGATCTACGATTTTCTGACCAACTTTTTTGAGCAGGATCTGAAGTTGCGCTTTCGCCCCTCCTACTTCCCATTCACTGAGCCATCGGCCGAGGTGGATATCGAGTGTGTCATGTGTAGTGGCAGTGGTTGTCGAGTGTGCGGTAATACCGGATGGCTGGAGGTGCTGGGCTGCGGCATGATTCATCCCGAGGTGCTCAGACATGTAGGTATAGATGGAGAGAAGTTTACGGGCTATGCATTCGGGATGGGAGTGGAACGTCTTACCATGCTGCGCTACGGGGTGAATGACCTGCGTCTGTTCTTTGAGAACGACCTGCGGTTTCTTAAACAGTTTGCTTGAAAGACATGCCGCAAATGGACGCAAATTACCGCAAATGATCGCAATAAATTATTTGTCTGAATAAGATAAAAGCTTTGCGTAATTTTGCGGTGATTTGCGTTTCTTTGCGGCTTGATTTGGTTTTTATAAATAGGCAATTAAATGAAATTTAGTGAAGCATGGTTGCGGGAGTGGACTAATCCCGAAGTTACCACCGGGGAGTTGGCGGATCAGTTGAGCATGGCCGGTCTGGAGGTCGATGCCGTCGGTCCGGTGGCGGGTGATTTTCGGGGCGTAGTAGTGGGGGCTGTGGTCACCCGCGACCCTCATCCTGACGCAGATAAGCTCAGTGTTTGCACAGTCGATGTCGGACAGCCAGATAAATTGCAGATAGTCTGCGGCGCCAAGAATGTGGCCGCAGGCATGAAGGTGCCAGTGGCCGTGGTGGGGGCCGTGCTGCCGGGTGAATTCAAGATCAAGCAGGCCAAGCTGCGTGGTGTAGAGTCCATGGGCATGATCTGCTCGGCCTCGGAACTTGGTCTGGCCGAATCTTCCGAAGGGATTATGGACCTACCGGCAGATGCCCCGGTTGGAACTGATTTACGCAAATATCTGGATCTGGACGATACATTTATCGAGGTGGATCTGACCCCGGATAGAGGCGACTGCCTGAGTATTGTCGGTATCGCCCGAGATGTGGGCGTGATCAACCGTTGCAGTGTTACAGCCCCCGTCATCGAGCCGGTTGCCGGGCAAATCGATGATCGTTTCCGGGTAACACTGGAAGCACCGGAGGCATGCCCAATATACGCCTGTCGGGTGATTCGCAATATCAACCCGGAAGCAGATACTCCTCTGTGGATGAAAGAGAGGTTGCGCCGTAGCGATATTCGGAGCATTAGTCCGGTGGTTGATGTCACCAACTATGTCTTGATGGAGTTAGGGCAACCCATGCATGGGTTTGATCTGGCTAAGCTGAACGGCGAGATTCGGGTACGCATGGCCCAGGCCGGAGAAAAGCTGACCATGCTGGATGGCCAGGAGCTGGAGTTGCGTGCAGATACCCTGGTTATTGCTGATGCCAAGACCCCTTTGGCCATGGCTGGCATCATGGGAGGAGAGGGCTCGGGTGTAACTGACGAGACCAGGGATATCCTGCTGGAGAGCGCATTCTTCGCCCCAACTGCAATCGTTGGCAAGGCGCGCAGCTATGGCCTGCATACAGACTCATCACACCGCTTTGAGCGCGGGGTGGATCCTCGGCTACAGGTCAGGGCTGTAGAGCGTGCCACGAGCCTGCTGTTGGATATAGTGGGTGGTGAGCCGGGTCCGGTAGAGGTTGTGACATCAGAAGAGCACATAGAATCTCGCCCCGAGATACTGCTGCGCCGAATCAGACTGGCCAAGATCCTGGGTGTAGAGATAGAAGATAAAGTGGTTGTAGATATCCTCACTCGTCTGGAGATGCAGGTTGATCCAGTTGAAGACGGCTGGAAGGTGGTTGCCCCAAGCTGTCGCTTTGATATCAGCATAGAGGAAGACCTGATCGAAGAAGTCGGTCGCATCTACGGTTACACCGAGATTCCAATCCACCACAGTGCAGCAGCCACCGTGATGCAGGGTGAGCCCGAGATGTCCTTCAGCCTGCAACGGGCCAAGGAGCTTCTGGTGGATCGCGGCCTTCAGGAGGTCATCACCTATAGCTTTATCAGTCAGGAGATGCACGATCTGATGGATCCCCAGCATCAGACAGTGAAGTTGGCAAACCCCATATCTGCTGACATGTCTATCATGCGCACCAGCCTCTGGCCGGGTCTGCTGCAGACCGCTGTCTACAACCAGTCCAGACAACAGGGTCGGGTAAGGATCTTTGAATCTGGCCTCAGGTTTATCATGAAACCCTCTGGTATCGAACAGGATGCCATGCTGGCAGGCCTGATATCCGGTGAGGTTATGCCGGAACAGTGGGGAGAGGCCAGCCGTAATGTGGACTTTTTCGATCTCAAGGCGGACCTGGAGGCTATTCTGGACCTGACCGGATCCCCAGGTGACTTCGCATTCTTACCAGCAGAGCACCCGTCGCTGCATCCGGGCCAGGCGGCCAGGATTATGCGCAATGACGAACCGGTAGGCTGGATTGGTATGTTGCATCCCGGACTCGAAGATAAGTTGGATCTGGCCGGGAATACCTTTCTGTTTGAAATCGGCATAAATCAGCTGGCCGGTAGTTGTCTTCCGGCATTCACCCCGCTTTCCAAGTTTCCATCCATCCGTCGGGACATATCCATCGTGGTGGACGAGGAGGTGGAATTTAGTCAGGTTTCGGACTGCATCAGGCAGGTCGCCCCGGAAATTCTGCAAGACATACGTCTTTTTGACGTCTATACTGGAAAAAATATAGATTTTGGACGAAAAAGTCTCGCTTTGGGCTTGATTTTACAGGAAACTTCGCACAATCTTACAGATGAAGATGCAGAGAGAGTGGTGGGGAGTATCATCCAAACTCTCTCTGATAAACTCAACGCACAACTGAGAGAATAATAATATGGCACTTACCAAGGCTGATATGGCCGAGAGACTCTTTGACGAACTGGGTCTGAACAAGCGTGAGGCCAAGGAGATGGTTGAATTGTTCTTTGAGAGGACGCGTGAGGCATTGGAGCACGGCTCACAAGTAAAACTTTCTGGGTTTGGCAATTTTGACCTGCGGGAGAAAGGTGAACGGCCAGGGCGCAATCCCAAAACCGGCGCGGAGATACCAATCACCGCCCGTAGGGTAGTAACGTTTCGTCCCGGTCAGAAACTAAAGGCGAGGGTGGAAGCTTATGCTGGAAGCGGGTAACAGTACCGCCGATTTACCGGTCATACCTGGTAAACGCTACTTCACTATTGGTGAGGTGAGCGAACTATGTGGGGTAAAACCCCACGTGTTGAGGTACTGGGAGCAGGAGTTTCCCCAGCTCAAGCCGGTTAAGCGACGCGGTAATAGGCGCTATTATCAGCGGCACGATGTATTAATGATCCGCCAGATCAGAAACCTACTGTATGAACAGGGTTTCACTATTGGTGGAGCAAGGCAGCAGCTGACCGGAGCCGATGCAAAAGAGGACTACAGTCAGAGCCAGATTGTCATCAAGCAGCTGCGAACAGAGCTGGAAGAGATTCTACAAATTCTGAAACGATAGGACATATGTACAGGCGTTGACATATATGGCTTCTACGCCTAGTATTCGCGCTCTTACGGAGCGTAGCGCAGCTTGGTAGCGCACCACAATGGGGTTGTGGGGGTCGGAGGTTCGAATCCTCTCGCTCCGACCAAAAGAAATAAGGCTCCCACAGAGTGGGGGCCTTTTGTCTATTCGATGTATTGTATTTGATTCGAACCTCCGACTCAAAAGCTGGTTCGACCAGGACCGGAGGTCCGCAGAACGAACGCGCAGCGTGAGTAATTCCCTCGCTCCGACCAAAAGAATCAGGGGGCTTACGTTGATACGTAAGCCCTCTCTTTTTTTGCCTGAAGCAGATAGTGGTATTGCTTGGCCTACAAGTGTGTGACGTTTTTTCTGTAAGAAGTTTCAGGCAAAACGGCTATGATTGCTTTTCAGTTTTGCCTGGTTGGTGTTTTCTCAAATTATTTCTAGCGCCATTGTAGAATTATCCTACAAACACTTAGGCCGCATCCTACGCTAGTTACCCCGAATTATGGCTTACACTTCTGGTTAGGCAGATCGCTAAGGAATCCACGGAATCTTGGAATCTTGGTTTGGATGCCTAAAGGAAGCAATACGTACCAAGCAGGTACGGCATGGAAGCAAAGCAAGGAAGCATTTATTGCAAGAAAGCCGATCACTATTTCAAGTGATCGGCTTTTTTGTTAGCGGTACCCACTATCTGCCTGATCCCAGCCGCAATCTAAACCTCAATCTCAACTAAGCAACATTCCTTGTACCTCTTGAATCTCTTCTGCTACTCCATCGATATTGATTACCTCAATCTCAGGCTCCAATCCAATCTTGGAGAATGATAGTATCTGGCTCCAGTCCGATTTTGTTAGGTAGTGATCCGGCGGTAGAGTCTGTAGTTTTGCGACGATTACCAAATCCACATAGTTGGCCTGTGGTCCACCGTCATATTCTAAATTTTGATAGTTTTTGGGTATTTTGGTCATACTTTCTGGAAATCCCCACTCTGTTAGGATGGTCTCACCAACGAACGGACTTATGCTATCAACCATATGCCTGAGCAAAATACCATCATCAACGAGTTCTGGATAATCCTCTGACATCACTAATACAGGCAGGCATCCAATGTTGTGTACCAGACCGGCAAGCATGGCTTGCTCTGGTTGCAGGTGAGGGACATGCCTGGATAGGGCCCGGCTGATTGCCGCCACTTGGACACTCTCTTCCCATGCGGCATGTAGTTGTGAATCCATGGCGTCAGAAGTAGCCTGGAATATCTGCTTCATGGCCAGACTGGTGATAAGGTTGCGTATCAGCTTGGTACCCAGTCTGGTTACCGCCATCTGGATGCTGTCTATGGTTACGCGTCCTCCGTAAAGCGGACTGTTTGCCACCTGAAGCAGACGGGCTGACAGGGCGGCATCTGTTGCCACCATCTCAGCAATCTGAGTTGCACTCGTTTCTTCTCGCTCAACCGAATCTCGGATGCGTAGTGCTACCTCCGGGAGGGTGGGCAGGGTAATGGAGTGGTTCTTGATCGACTTATATAGTTTGTCTTGGAATTCTTGTTCAGTAACCATTATACCTGAGTCCCCTGATGTATTATTACTTATAGTAGACCAGTAATCTGGATCATATATCGGCAGTGCCTGCATTTAGTTTAGAAGTCCATAAGATTAATTGTGGTTATCCTGTTCATCGAATTCATATGGCATGGATAGAAACTCCAATGCCGGTCCTGAGGCATGTTCCAGATGTAGGTTTTTGCCTTGATAACTGCTGGTCTCTACAACTGCCAGGAGTTCATATCCACCTTGAGGCGATGGGGTAGACATGACGATCTTGCCAGATCCCTGGCCTGATTTGCTCTCTATGTCAGAGAAAAGCTCATCGCCAGGTTGTGGTTGTCCGTCCGAATTGACCCTGGCCAGGTACATACGTCGCTTCAGCTCGCCAAGATACTTCATTCTGGCAACCACCTCCTGACCTACATAACACCCCTTAGTAAAGCTGACTCCATCAATCAACTGCATATTTAGCATCTGCGGTACAAAGGCCTCTGAGGTGTTGGAATAGACTGTAGGTATACCTGCGCGAATATCCAGAAGGGACCAGATTTCAGGATTTGTGGGTTTTGCCTTGGTTGACCAGCCTTTCCACAGGCCCTCGAGGATGGAGGCATGACCGATTATTTCATAGCGGGGCGATGGGCCCGGTAGACACAACAGGCTCATGCCGTTCTGCTCTACAGCGGCACCAGGAATCTCTGGGATGGCGCTGAATGCCTCTTCCAGCAGAGCTGTAGAACACTCTCCGGCCAGACCGATAGCGACCAGCTGGTCGCCGGTATCTTCTATCTGGACTTGGGATCTGAGCACAAACATGGAGAGACGCTTGAGTAACGCAGCTTGGGTGTCATCCGGGGTCTGTAGAATCAGTGCCCCGTCGTGGGAAAACACCCTGAAATTGGCCAGCATGCGCCCTTGGTGGGTGCAGTGGCCGCTCAGTTGGTGGTGTTCTGGGGTTACCTCATGAACGTCGTTGGTAAGCTGGCCCTGAAGAAAGGTCACAGCATCGGCGCCGGTTACGCTGGTCAGTCTCAAGTGAGAGAGATCAAACATAGCGCAATCAGTAAGTTGGTCGCCACTCACAAAGCTGACTTCACCAGAGTCTCTGATTGTTGCCGCTTGCGATTCGAGAAAGTTACTCCACTGCTGGTTCATCTGCACTCCTGGTCGTGTGGGTCGATGCATAAAACGTTATCATACATCCATTGTTCATCCATTTGGTTATAGGCCGTATGAGTTCTCACAACCTCCCAGATCGTCCCGCTCCAGGTAGCCTGGTGTTATACAAGATTAGACCGGCCATTGTTACGGCTGTAACAGACAAGATAGATATTCTGCTGGAAGGTGGCAAGACCAAGCGGGTGCGCCCCAAGGATCTGCAGCCGTTGCATCCGGGGCCATTGACGGATCTTGCGGATTTGACCGACAAGGAAGGTAATGTAGACGAGGCCTGGGAGCTGTTGCTGGGCACACAGACCAACCTGGCCGAACTGGCGGAGTTGGTATTTAGTGAGTTTACCCCTTCCACCGCCTGGGCCGCGTGGCAACTGGTTACAGACGGCCTCTATTTTGAAGGCAACCCAGACTCCATTAGTGTGCGCAGTGCAGAGCGGATTAATGCCGATAGGGAAGAGCGTGAGTCGAAACAGGCGGCAGAAAAGGCCTGGAACAGTTTTATACAGCGGGTCCGCCAGGGTCGGATCGAGGACGGTGACCGGGAACAACTGGTCGAGGTGGAGAAACTGGCACTGAAACAGTCGGATCAGAGCCGCATCCTCAAGGCGCTGGGACATCAGGAGAAGGTGGAGAATGCACATCGGCTTCTGATTAACATCGGCTACTGGAAAAAGCACTACAACCCCTATCCCCAGAGACAGTCGTTGCCGATTGAAGATCCAGACCTGCCGTTGCCTGAAAGTGGCCACGAACAGCGTCTCGATCTTACCCATCTCACCGCCTTTGCCATTGATGATAAGGGTAGTGAGGACCCGGATGATGCCATCAGCCTGGATGGAGATTATCTGTGGGTTCATATTGCGGATGCTTCGTCCCTGGTGACGCCGGATTCTGATCTGGATCTCGAAGCCAGAGCGAGGGCAGCCAACCTGTATCTGCCGGAGGGGACGGTACACATGTTGCCGCAAGCCCTGACTCACCGGTTGGGCTTAGGGCTGCAACAGTTGTCACCAGCCCTCTCTATCGGCTTCAGGCTCACACCGGATGCACAGATCACCGACACCCGCATAGTCCTGAGCAACATCTGTGCTACCAGATGCAGCTACTGTGAGATTGACCAGCGTCTGTCGGAACAACCATTCGCTGAACTGGCTGATATGACCGGGCGTTACCGCCAGCGCAGGAAGTCTTCCGGAGCCAGCAGTATCGACCTGCCGGAGGTGAGTGTGCGAGTGGTGGATGGAGAAGTCATGATTCGACCGCTTGAGCGCATGGGTAGTCGGGACATGGTTATGGATGCAATGTTGATGACGGGAGAGGCAGTTGCCAGATACTGCCTGGAGCACCAGATCCCGATTCCGTTTGCAACCCAGCCACCGCCGGACATTGAGCTGCAACCGGAGGGCATGGCCGGGATGTACGCCTCTCGTCGCAAGTTCAAACCCAGCCGTAACAAGACCCTGGAGGAACCCCACTCCGGCCTGGGTCTGGAGGTCTACAGCCGGGTGACCAGCCCTCTGCGGCGCTATCTGGATCTGGTGGTGCATCAGCAACTCAGGGCCCATCTTCTGGGGATGGATCTACTCAATAGTAAGCAGATCTCGGAACGTATTGCCATAGCCGACAGCGCCAGTGGTTTGGTACGCAAGGCAGAGAGGATGTCCAATAACCACTGGAAGATGGTCTATCTGCGCCAGAACCCACAATGGAAGGGGCGAGGGGTTGTAGTGGGGATGCAAGAGGGGCGAGCTACCGTCTTGATACCAGAACTGGCCTTGGAGACCAGGATCAGAATAGGGCATGAGTTGGAGCTGGATAGTGAATTAGATTTGGAACTACAGGAAGTGGATATCCCAGATCTTCTGGCCAGGTTTCGCGTGGTTAAATGATCTGCCTTGGTATAGACGCAGTCGATTTTTCACCGCGCCCTATTTATACTGATAGAATGTTTCCTTCACACTAGATTGGTTATCCATGGCCCAGACGAATGATCCATACAGCTCCTGCGCCTTCTGCCGTTTTATGCGTAGTCTGGCATTCAGCGCCATCGGTGCCGGAGTAGCCGGTTATTCGGCGATCTGGCTGGGGGTGGAACGCAACGAAGCCATCATGGTAGCTTTTTTTGGTGCCTTGGCCGCCGTTATCTGGGTAAGTCGCAAGAAACAGAAGTGATTACTCTCGCTTCGGCTAAATCGGTGCCTGCACCTTGAAACCTGATCTGCCGGTAAATTCAATCCTGCCAGAGCTGTGTTCGGTTTTGGCATCTTCACACGGCGCCGTGCTTTCGGCTCCGCCCGGTTCCGGTAAGACCACCCTGGTTCCGCTGGCGCTGCTGGAACAACCATGGCTGCACGGCAAGAAGATTGTAATGCTGGAGCCACGCCGTCTGGCAACCCGGGCATCTGCGGCCAGGATGGCCTCGCTTCTGGGGGAGGAGGTGGGAGAGACGGTTGGCTACCAGGTGCGGTTTGACCGCCGTATTTCCAAACAGACCAGAATCGAGGTGGTGACGGAGGGGATTCTCACCCGCCGTCTACAGCAGGAACCCGATCTAGCGGAAGTGGGTCTGATCATCTTCGATGAGTTCCACGAACGTAGTCTGCATGGAGATCTGGCTCTAGCCCTGGCGTTGGACGTTCTAGCTAACCTGCGTGAAGACCTGCGCCTGCTGGTGATGTCCGCAACCCTGGATACCGGGGCGGTCAGCGCCATTCTGTTTGATGCGCCGGTGGTGACGGCTGATGGCAGGAGCTATCCGGTTGAGATCAACTATCTGGCGGCTGAGCCAAAACAGCGCACGTATGAATATGTAGCCGCCGCAGTATTGAACGCCCTCAACAGTGAGTCCGGTGACATCTTGGTGTTTCTTCCGGGAACAGGTGAGATCAGGTCGACCCATGACCTCCTGGCTCAGCACCCAGCCTGTGCCGGGATGGTGCTATGCCCATTGTACGGGGACCTGAGTCGAGAGGATCAGGACCGGGCCATACTGCCAGACCCGCAGGGTAGACGCAGGGTGGTCCTGGCTACATCCATCGCTGAAACCAGTCTCACCATCGAGGGTATATCCACTGTGGTCGATAGCGGCTGGTCGCGCTTGCCTAGGTTCGACCCGAACAGCGGCCTGACCAGACTGGTGACTCAGCGCGTCTCCCGTGCCGCAGCCGATCAGCGTGCGGGTCGGGCCGGACGGCTCGGTCCTGGGGTCTGTTATCGGCTGTGGAGTGAGTCGACTCACTCCACCCTTCAACCATTCGCCCCACCCGAGATAAAGGAGTCAGATCTGGCACCTTTCGTACTTGAACTGGCGCAGTGGGGCGTGACCGGTCCGGCAGATCTGCGCTGGCTTACGCAGCCCCCGGCAGGGTCGATTGCACAGGCTACAGAGTTGTTGCTGGAACTGGATGCAATTGATACCAGCGGTCGTATCACCCCAGTGGGGAGAGATGTAGCCAGTATGGGACTGCATCCAAGGCTGGCCCATATGCTGCTGATGTCCAGGGACCGTGGCCAAGAGCAATTGGCGGCTGATCTGGCTGCGCTGCTGACCGAGCGAGATCTGGTGAATAAGGCGCACAGAGCGTCGATAGGGGTGGATGTGACCCATAGGCTGGAGCTTCTGGATATCTATCGGCAGCAGGGTGCGGCTGCCGCCAGGGGGGCGGGTGCGGAGGTGAATGGCTGCCGCAGGGTGGAGCTTGCCAGTAACCAGCTGATGCGCAGGCTGGATAGATCTAAGGAACCAACACTGCCGCCTATGTCCCTAGCCGCACTGTTGGCCACCGCCTATCCAGATCGCATTGCCCAGTGCCGGGGAGGGGATGGAGTCGGCTACCGGCTAAGCTCCGGAAGGGGAGTGCGTCTGCCAGAAGCGGATCAACTGGTAGGCAGTGAATATCTAGTAGTTGCGCAGATGGATGCAGGGCGCAGGGAGGGTAGGATATTTCTGGCCGATAGATTGACTAAGGACGATATACAGGAGAGCCTGTCAGCGCATATCCGGCTGTGTTCGTCCATCGAATGGGATAGCTCTGCTGAGTCCGTTGCGGCCTGCCAGGAGGAGCGTCTGGGCTCGCTGGTGCTGAATAGACGCAGACTAAAGGGTCCAGATGCAGAGCAGGTCAAGGCGGCTATGCTGGACGGTATCAGGGTGATGGGTCTGGAAGCGTTGCCTTGGAGTGATAAGGCCAGAGAGTGGCAGGCAAGGGTGTGTTCACTGCGCCTGTGGCAACCGGATGGGAATTGGCCTGACCTGTCCGATGCGACTCTGTTGCAGACACTGGAGCAGTGGCTTGGCCCCTGGTTGGATGGAATCTCAATGCGAGACCATCTACGGCGTCTGGATCTTGGCTCCATCCTGCGGAATCGTTTGGAGTGGAAGCAACAGAAGCTAGTGGATGAACTGGCGCCCACCCATATCCAGGTGCCAAGTGGCTCCAGAGTTAAGCTGCAATATCAGCCGGGAGAAGAGCCGGTTCTCGCGGTAAGATTGCAGGAGATGTTTGGTCTGATGGATACACCTAGTGTGTGTGGAGGCAGGGTAAAGCTGGTGCTGCATCTGTTGTCGCCAGCGCGCAGGCCAATGCAGGTCACCAGGGATTTGCGCGGATTCTGGGATCGAACCTATGCAGAGGTAAAAAAAGAGCTGAAGGGGCGTTATCCCAAGCACTACTGGCCGGATGATCCGATGCAGGCGCAGCCGACTTCAAGAGTACGGCCCAAGACCAAGTAAGTTGGGTCTATCCCTCCTTCAACTGTTTCTCCACCCGACTCCTCTCTTCCGGGGTGTTTATGTTGATGAATGCCTCGGGGGTATCGGAGAAATCAGCTATCGCCACATCCTGCTGCGACAACCATAGCTGTAGCTTGCGATCACCTGCATTCAAATAGCTATATAACTCTGGGAGTATCTCACGTCTGAATAGAGCGAAGACCGGTTGCATGCGTTCGCCATCATGGGCAACGCATACCAAAGCAGAGCTCTCTTCCAGCTTCTGTTTTAGACGTGAAACCAGATCTTCGGGCAACCATGGACCATCACATGGGACCGTGAGAACTAGCTCTGTAGTCGCCGCCTCAATCCCGGCGGCCATGCCAGCCAAGGGGCCGGCATAATCTAAGGTGTCTTGGATTACCCGCAAACCGTAGCCGTTATAGATTTCAATACTGCGATTGGCATTGATCACTATCTCACCCACCTGGGGAAGGACGGCGTCGATGACGTATTCAATCATAGGTTTTCCTGCCAGGGTCACGAGACCTTTATCATTGCCGCCCAAGCGACGAGCTTTGCCGCCTGCCAGGATTATGCAGGTTATGCTATTCGACGCTTGGTTCAAGATCTGCTCCGCAGGTGTAAGGTTGTTGGCTTAGGGGGTTAGTGTTGAATTATACGCACTAATAACTCACAGCCTAATACTGAAAAGATTATACAAAACAATGAGTAATATACTGTATTTAATAAACATAATTAGAAGTGGTCTATAATTATATCAAGCTTTGAATTCCCTGACTTGGTATGACTTTTATTTGATAGATCGCCCACTTTTGCTATTGCCACCACCGATTTAATCACACTAACATGGTGGCATGAAAAATGTATCAACAAGTGTTCTCTTCTAACTAGAGTACTGGTTATTGTCCAGCCAAAGGTGATTAAAATGAGTATAAGCTATCAAAGAGTTTTGGATAATTCACCCAAATATAAGCACTTATCCGTTGAATTTGAGCCTGAATATCGCGCAGTATGGAGTGTGCTGCAATATCCTGGCAGACCATGTATGAGCATGGATCTGTTGCGAGAGGTGCAGCAGGCACAGAAGGAGCTAGAGCAACTGGTAAGATCTGGTTACGAAGAGAATAGTGATTCACGTCTGCTTTATCAGGTTATTGCATCTGGTAGGCCTGGTGTCTTCAGTCTCGGCGGCGATCTGAAATATTTCACTCAGTTGATCAGGGCTAAGGACCGGGAACGTCTGTTTGAGTACGCCAAGCTCTGTATAGATATTGGCTATCCTGCAGCTACCAGCTACGGCGTGCCATTTACCACCATATCCTTGGTACAGGGTGAGGCCTTGGGAGGTGGTTTTGAAGCTGCTCTATCTACCAATGTCCTTATTGCGGAACGCGCTTCAAGGTTCGGTTTTCCCGAGACGGTATTTGGGCTGTTTCCAGGAATGGGCGCATTCAATTTTCTGGCAAGACGTCTTTCCCCATCAATGGCCAAACGCATCATTACCAGCGGTAAGGTCTATACCGCAGAAGAGCTCTATGACATGGGCGTGGTTGACGTTCTGGCTCCAGACGGCAAGGGAAAACAGGTGGTTTATGAATATATTCAGCACCGCCAAAATCGCAACCTGGGATATCAGAGTATAGATATACTGGCGGATCAGTATAATCCTCTGACCTACAAAGAGTTGCTGGATGTAATCGTGCTCTGGGTAGACATGGCTATGCAACTTTCCTACAAGAATCTCAGGTTGATGGAGTATCTGATTAGGGCGCAAGAGAAGCGCTGGGAAGATACCGAGGAAGTTGGTCTGGTAACAAAAGCCGGTTAATTAGCGGTCTGTGCCAGTAGGTCGATCTCTTTTAACAGGATGGTCTTGGCGCGTGCGAATGCCTGTCGCATCTCTTTTATCCGCTGGAGACCATTTGTCTTTATCTCTGAGTCAGGCATATGTTGTCCCGTGGAAGAGAGGCTTGAAAGTTCAATCATCCCAAGATATGCCGATGAGCCTTTGAGTGCATGACACAATTCCTTGAAATGATTGAAGTCGCCACATTTTACCGATTCTTCCATGCCCTGGAGTAGTTGTTCGCTGTCCGGTTCGAGCTTTTGATACAGCCTATGGAGAAAGTCTTTGTTTTGTGACAGCCCGATGACATCATCCAGAACCTTGAAGTCAATGACTGAATTGTCTCCACCTTTTCCCTTTCTTCCTGTATCCATTTTTTGGTCGTCCTCTGACTCTAGTATTTCAGGTAGGTTGGCTGTAGCTCTGGCTATGTGATCTATGAGTTTTTGGGATGAGACTGGCTTGGTTATAAAATGCTTTATCCCTACTTCACGGCACTCCTTGCGAGCTTCCAGCGTGGCGTTTGCAGTTAGCATAATGAAGGGGGTTGGTTCCTCACTGGCATGGGCGAAGCGGTATATCTTGTAGGCTTCAATGCCGCTTACCACAGGCATCTGCATATCTGTTATCACCAGATCGAATTCTTCCTCTTCCAGTGCATCCAGTAGCTCTTGACCGTTTTCAACCTGACGATGTGAATGACCGCTTCGATCCAGAATTTTGCCAATTACCATGCGATTGATTGAGTTGTCCTCTGCTACAAGAATCTTGAATTTTCTCTGTGTCTGATGCTCGTTAATGAAATGATCTGTGAGGTTGATGATATCTTCGCCCTGGTAGCGGGCGGCATGAGAAGCATGTAGTGCATTGAATAATAGAGCTTTATCCAGAGGCTCTGTGAATGTGTATATCTGGTTAGGGCCGGTTTCCAGGTTAGGTATAGTTTGGCCAGATTGCTGCAAAATCAGAATAGTTAAACTGGGAAGAGAGAGTTCCTTTCCTATGGATTCGATAAAATTACAGATATCGTCATCCAGAGTAATGCCGTCAATTACGAGTACTTCGAAGGGAGCGCTTTGAGCGGAAGCATCCATCAATAGCCTGATAGTTTCGCGTGTGTTTGCAATATTACGATAGGGGATATCCCAGCCAAGTAGGGCGCTTGTAATGCTGGTTTGGATATCCGGGTCATGAATTAGCCTGAGTACCTTGCAGTCTTGAAGTGCAGCTGTATCCTGCTCGTCGCTCGTTTCTGCCTGGCGCTCGAATTCGATGTCGAACCAGAATGTTGAACCGATATTTGGTGTGCTTTGAATTCCGATGCGGCCATTCATCAGTTCAACTAGCTGTTTGGTTATGGCAGTACCCAGGCCTGTTCCACCAAAGCGGCGAGTGGTGCTTTCATCGGCCTGTGTAAATTTATCGAAGATGCGGTCCTGAACCTCTTCGGGTATACCAATTCCCGTATCAACCACCTCAAAACGTATTAGTACTTTCTCATCATCGGTGCGTTTTACATGACAGCGCAGCTCCACCGATCCTTTTTCGGTGAATTTTATGGCATTGCCGATGAGATTGTTCAGTATTTGCCTTAAGTGAAATGGGTCGCCGACCAGTTTGTAAGGGGTGTCCAGGCCGATCTGACACGATAGATTAAGTCCTTTAACCTCAGCTCGGCTTGAGAACATCTTAATCGTGGAGCGTAACAGGTTATGTAGATCTAAGTTGGTTTGCTCAATGGTGAGCTTCCCGGCTTCGATCTTGGAAATATCGAGAATGTCCTCGATAAGGTGCAGCAGGTTATGGCCAGAAGCATAGATGGTATCCGCATACTCCTTCTGCTCCCGCTCTAAGTTACATGACTGTAGAAGCTCACTGGAACCGATGATTCCATTTAATGGGGTGCGTATCTCATGACTCATCTTGGCCAGAAATTCACTCTTGGCGCGGTTTGCCTCTTCTGCAGTTTTTTGTGCCACGGAGAGGCGTTTCATGGTTTCGTTTAGTTTTCGTAGCAGAGTTGAGACATATGCAGGTAAGGCGATCAGTGATATAAGTAGACCTATCCCCATGGCTGGGTGTGTTAACCAATACTCGTTTGTCAGCAGGATAGCGCCAAAACACGCGAAGGCAAAAGCGGATGCAAGATAGAGGTAATTTCCACCATATCTAAAGCCATATCCTAAAATAATCCACAGATATACTGGCCACCATGGAGCGGCATACTCACCTGTAATAAAAAAATAGAAAGTTATCATTCCAATGTCAGCAAATAGAGAAATTACTCTTCTAAGTACCGACTTATCAGGGTTTATGATGATCGAAAATAATATTCCGAGGGAAAAAAGCAAACAAAATGCAGTAGTAAATATCAGAAACAGGTGGACATACGTACTTTCTTGATTTACCGGTGGAGACACTAAGACATAAATAATGATAAAGAGAAAGATAGATATCCTGACAATCGCCTGTTCATGCTCACTATCCTCACGGTCCTTGAGACGTGAGACAAGAGAAGATATCAAGTTAGCGCATTTATGCGCTAGATTGGATATGATAGTCAGCATAAGTCTCTAATTATAAGGTAATTTGAGTGTTTTGCACGCAATGGATTAAACAACATAACAATAAACTAACAAAGGGAAATGCTAATGAATGAGAAAATACTAAATTCTGTTGTAACAGCAATCGCCAAGCAAAAGCATCTGGAACCAGACTCAATTACAAGTTCATCACTCCTGGGGGATTTAGGTGTAACCTCTCTGGATGCAATTACCATTGTTTTTGATATTGAGGAGGAGTTCGATATTGAAGTACCAGGAGATGTCTTGGAAAATTTGATATCAGTGCAAGACATTGTGGATGGTATCGATGGTTTAGTTAACACTGGTGAATGAGATGCCAATACAAGTTGTAATTACTGGCCTTGGTTCCATTTCGGCTTTGGGCCATAACACGGATGATTTTTGGAGTGCACTAATAGATGGGCGTTCTGGTATAGGTCCGTTTGAGAATATCTCCACAGAGCTCTTGAATACGAGCATCGGCGCAGAGGTAAAAAACTTTAACCCTGAGCTGTATATCTCACCCAAAGAACTATCATTATTTGACAGATTTTCACAGTTTGCCTTTGTCGCTGCAAAGGAGGCGATCGCTGATGCCTCATTAAATGAATCTGAGCTAAGATCCGCAGCAGTAGTTCTTGGTAATTCCTGTGGGGCTGAGATGACATACGATAAGGGTTACAAGCGTCTATATATCGATGGAAAGTCACGCGTTCATCCATTAACCGTGCCCAAGGCAATGCACAGTGCGGCAGTTAGTCAGATCAGTATGTGTCATGGGATAACCGGGCCGGTATTCACTGTTTCCAGCGCCTGCTCATCATCCGCTCATGCCACCATCCAGGCAGCGCTTATGATAAGGAGTGGCCTGGTTGATGTTGTGATTACCGGTGGTACTGAGGCACCGTTCTCGTTTGGCCTTATTAAGGCATGGGAGGGGCTAAAGGTGCTTTCACACGATACGTGCAGGCCATTTTCGGAAGATCGCAGCGGACTGGTTATGGGGGAAGGTGCAGGGGTAGTGGTATTGGAATCGTACGAGCATGCTAAACGACGCGGGGCAGATATCTACGCCGAACTGTCCGGTTTTGGCATGTCTTCTGATGCGAGTCATATTACTATGCCATCTGTAGATGGAGCTGCCATGGCCATGCAAGCGGCACTGTCAGACGCAGGGGTATCTCCTTCAGAGGTGGACTATATAAACGCCCACGGCACAGGAACCCAGGCAAACGATTTGACCGAAACTGCCGCGATAAATAGGGTGTTTGGCGATCATGCGGCCAAGTTAGCCATATCATCTACGAAATCTATGCATGGCCACCCATTAGGAGCAGCTGGTGGTCTGGAGTTAGTTGCCACGGTACGTGCAATTCAGGAGGGCATAGCCCCACCTACGGCAAATTTTACTAAGGCGGGTGAAGGCTGTAATCTAGATTATGTACCAAATGTTGCAAGGGATATGAATATTAATATTGCCCTTTCAAACTCATTTGCATTTGGTGGTCTTAATGCGGTTTTGTTAGTGCGTTCTTTAGCCTAAGAGATGAAAAGTCAGACATTCGCGTCCCTGTCCCGCCAATGAGCATGTATCCGGTTTTAAACCTCTCTACATACCCATCAACTGCGTATTTACTTGGTTTGATGAGTACCACCTTAAGAGTGGTCATAAAGATATCCTGTGGAGATTACTGGTAGATAAAAGTTATTCTTTTTCTTTGGCTTCGTTACTGCAATTTACCACATATTCGCGCAATGCGTGCATTGTTTTTGAAAGGGCAAGATGAAGTTCATTGAGCAGTGGCGTACCCTGTTGTTGAAATTCGTTCTGATTTATTTGTAGGGCCATCAAACTCAATCTTTGTAATGAGACAGCCCCAAGATTGCTGGATGTGTCTCTCAACGCATGAGCAAAATCCTGGAACTCTATGAATCGGTGGTTATCAATGGCTCGTTGTAGACCATTGAGTGATCTGCTCATATCCTCGTGAAAATTGGAGATCATTAGCTCTAGAAATGCACTCTCGGAAGAGAGGTTCTCCAGTTGTCTTAGGGTATGTGTATTGAGGATAAGGTCGCTGTTGTCTGCAGTTAGCGAATTGCGATTATGGGCCGGTTTCCAAGAGCTATCTATGTTTTCGATTTGTTTTGCCTTGGAGGCTGCTATGTCTGTCACTGTCATTCGCAGTTGTTGTTCTGATACTGGCCGAGCCAATATGGCGTCGACCTCTGCCTCTCTGCATTGAGAGAGTACAGAAGGTGTGGCTTCATCTACCAGGGCGATGAAGGGCACCCAGTTCCGGGTTAGATTGGTATAGTAGTAAAGTTTTATGACATCTTTCCCATTAATATCAGGCAGTTTTAAGTCGATGATGACCATGTCAAATTGGTGGGTATTAAGTGCTTCTAGCGCTTGTGAACCTGTGGATACTGTATAAACTCGTTGTCCGTCTTTTTCCAAAATGCTGCGGAACAAGGTTTGTTCTATTGGATTGCCGATAGCGAGCAATATATCGGATGGTTGTGCCGATCCAGTTTTACTTGAGTAGCGACTGATGAGTTTTGTGATATTTGAATCACCCTGTAGCTCAGTAGTGGAGGTGTGTAGGGCATCAAACAGTATTGTTTTATCCAGAGGTATGGATATCAGCTTGGAATATCCCGCAGCTAATAGTTGTGTCTTTTGTTCCTTGGGCTGTTCTGGAGATATGTGTATGAGATCGATATCGTTCAGCTTATTGTCAAATCGCAGAGATTTTGAAAACTGAATTGAGCCCATGTCCAGATTTAGTGAATCGATAATTACGGTGGTATAGCCAGCCCCATTCTCTACAGCATTTATGAGTTCAGCGAATGCCCTTATAGTGCTGTTACAAATCTTTATAGGAATTTTCCATGAGTTTATATAACTCAACACCATATGCCGATCTAGTGCATCCTGAGTAATTAGAAGAACTTTAAGACCATCATGCTGTTCCGTATTCTGTGGAGGCTGTTTAGCGTCAGTGGGGATGTTTGGTGCGAGTACGTCGTCGACTGCTTCGGTTTCTTTTATGTGTATGTGTTTCAAAATAAGCAATGTCATCACGACCATTCCAAACAACAGTCCCATGCCGATTGGTGCAACAGACTCTCCACCAAATATCAGCAGTAGTGTTACGGCAAATATATCCGCAAATATTGTTACTGATCGTCTCTTACTTGAGGTGGTTGGGTTATTCCCAATGGTTAGAATAAGGATTGTTGTGAATAGGATATGGCTGATGATTGCCAGCAGGGCGGGGTCACTAAATGAAATATTAGCAAATCCGTGATTCAGCCAGAGAAATGACCATAGAATGCAGAGACCGATCACCAGCCTGATTTTACTTTGTAGTTTTTCTGGCAGTTGATGACCAGTTTTGCTTAACAATGAAAACGACAAGTAAGTATGCCTCCGTTCTGGTGTTAATCGAATATCCTAACTATTCATCTCTTTTGGTTGGTCTGGCCATTGGTTGTGTATGGCGATAATTTCAGTTAGTCGTGTGAAGAATGCATCTACGCAGTCGGGGGCAAAATGTTTGCCCCTTTCCTGTGTGACGTAGTCTAAGGCTTTATCCATACTCCACGCTTTTTTGTATGGACGCTGCGATAACAGTGCATCGAATACATCCGCTACTGCTACTATTCTTGCCTCAATCGGGATGTTGTTCCCACTGATTTTGTGAGGGTAGCCAGTGCCGTCGTAGCGCTCATGGTGAGCCAGGGCTATGACAGCTCCAGTCTGTAGGTAATCTGAGGGGCTATCTCTGAGTATTTCATATCCTATAGTTGAGTGTGACTGAATTATCTTTTTTTCCAGTGGATCGAGTTTCCCCGGTTTCAGGAGGATATGGTCTGGGATGCCGATCTTGCCAATATCATGCATTGGTGCGGCGTGTCTTATGGTGTCGCACTTTGTCTCAGAGAATCCAAGTTCTTCAGCAATGATGGTTGCGTATTGAGACATCCTGGTAACGTGGGTACCAGTCTCTTCGTCGCGGTATTCGCCAGCTCTTGCAAGACGTAGTAGGGTCTCTTTCTCCCTTTCTTCTACCTCTGAAGTCTTTTTATTTATTTCCTGCTCCAACCATTGTGCGCGATCTTTAATAATGGCTTGCTGGCGGCGCAGTTTAAGAAGATTACGGCAGCGCGCTTTACACTCATAATGGTCGAATGGTTTGGAGAGAAAATCTGTGGCGCCGGCTTCCAATGCTCGATAGCGAACCGCCTTCTCGTTCATGCAGGTTATTACCACAATCGGTACATCTGTGCAGGATGGTATTTGTCGCAGCCAATGAGTAAATTCAACCCCATCCATATTTGGCATTTTGTAATCGGTAATAACCAGATCAAGGGGATTATGCTTGGCCCAATCCAGAGCTAGAATAGGATCGGCAAACGATTCGATGCGGATATCAGCATCAATGGACTGAACCAACTCCTCCAGGATCATGCGGCTGACTGATTGGTCATCAAGTATTAGTACTGTCGACATAGTTATCTCTGGTCTAATTCCAGCCTCCACTTAGTCGAGAAAAATGAGAACTTACCATAAGATAAGCTCGTAAGCCACTAAGTTGATTGTTGTTATGTGAATTTGGATTTACAAGTTTGCTCGTCATCGAACCACTCCGCGCCTGTATTATTTCTCATCCGTCTACTTTTTATTGATTAAGTGACCATTGTTTTAGCTGATATTTGGGAAAATTCGGCTCAAACGGCAAGCTGCACAACTCGGTGTTTTAGCTCTCCCACCAAGCTTTATTATTCTTCCGGGATGCTCCTTTTTTGGTTAGAGCGCTTACCTGTATCGGAGGTTTGACCGAAAACTTTAATTATTTCTTGAGGATAGACATACAAAAAGAAAATGCCCCGGTCGCGGGGCATTGTAGATGTCGGGGTGGTGCAGGCCTAGATTAGAGGTCTCTGTTACTGGCCTCAATAAAGGCAGATCTGAAGTCCTGATAATTGGTTACCACCGGGTACTGAGGGAATTCGTCAATTACATTCTGCGGTGGGCGGAATAGGATGCCTTTGTCTGCTTCCTCCAACATTGTGGTGTCGTTATATGAGTCGCCAGCAGCGATGATGCGGTAGTTGAGAGACTTGAAGGCCTTTACTGACTGGCGTTTAGGATCTTTCTGGCGCAGATGGTAGTCGGTTACAAATCCGTTTTCGTCCACGCTTAGCTTGTGGCAAAGCAGGGTAGGGTAGCCCAGCTGGCGCATCATGGGGGCGGCAAACTCGTAGAAGGTATCGGACAGGATGACTACCTGGAATCTCTCCCTTAGCCAATCTATGAACTCGCGAGCACCATCCAGTGGCCCCATGCCGTCGATTACTTCCTGGATATCAGGCAGCCCCAGCTTGTGTTGCTCCAGAATACGCAGGCGTTGGCGCATGAGTACGTCATAGTCCGGGATATCACGCGTGGTTGCCCGCAACTCTTCAATACCGGTTCGCTCGGCAAAATTTATCCAGATCTCTGGGATTAGCACCCCTTCCAGGTCAAGGCAGGCGATCTCCACACTCTTTCTCCTTACAGCTGTTTTCGTATAATTATGCAGGCCAAAGGATACTATATCTTGCCGTATGGTGGCAGGTTTCTTGGTAATCTTGTGTGATTGTTTTCGTGCGCCTCTTATCTAGTGTAATATTCGCGCTTCGTGATTATTCATTTCCAAGGGTTATAGTTTTTCAGGTGGCGGCAGGTTTGGTGTCGCAGGAATCTAATCTACAGCAAGATGATTCCACAATGAGGTAAGGCATGCAGGATATAAATCCGATAACTAATAAAATCAGTGACTTGCTTGGGCGTAGTGACTCCCTTAGGGGGTATCTTTGACTATGACGGCAAAAAAGAACAGCTGACAGAAGTACTGCGTGAGTTAGAAAACCCGGATGTGTGGAATGATCCAGAACGAGCTCAGTCTCTGGGAAAGGAACGTTCTGCCCTGGAATCTGTGGTACTCACCCTGGATCAACTTGAGGGGGGGCTGGCTGACGCATCTGATCTCCTTGAGATGGCGGTGGAAGAGGGTGACGAAGAGACTGTAGATAGCGTTATCGAAGAATTAAGCGGATATGATAAGCAGGTATCCGAGCTTGAATTCCGCCGTATGTTCTCCGGCCCCATGGATGCCAGCAACGCCTTTTTGGATATACAGTCAGGATCAGGTGGGACCGAAGCCCAGGATTGGGCCGAGATGATACTGCGCATGTATCTGCGCTGGGGTGAGTCCAGAGGCTTCAAGACAGAACTGATGGAGTGCTCTGCGGGGGACGTGGCAGGGATTAAATCGGCCACCATCAAGTTTGAAGGCGATTACGCCTTCGGTTGGTTGCGTACCGAGATCGGCGTGCACCGGTTGGTGCGCAAGTCGCCTTTCGACTCAGGTGGTAGGCGCCACACCTCCTTTGCCGCTGTGTTTGTCTCACCTGAAATTGATGATTCCATTGAGATTGAGATCAACCCGGCTGATCTGAGAATCGACGTATACCGAGCCAGCGGGGCCGGTGGTCAGCATGTCAACAAGACCGAATCTGCGGTTAGAATAACGCATCTCCCAACCAGTACTGTTGCTCAGTGTCAAAATGATCGTTCTCAACACAAGAATAAAGACCAAGCAATGAAACAGCTGAAGGCCAAGCTGTATGAACTGGAGGTCCAGAAAAGAAATGCGGAACTAAGTACCATCGAAGATTCCAAGTCGGACATAGGATGGGGAAGTCAGATTCGCTCCTATGTGCTCGATCAATCCAGGATCAAGGATCTGCGTACCGGGGTAGAAACCGGTAATACCCAGGCGGTGCTGGACGGAGGGCTGGATATCTTCATCGAGGCTAGCCTGAAGAGCGGTTTGTAATCGGGGATTACACCGAAATTCAACACACTAACACCATGTAACTCAAACCATAAAGACAGATGAAATGACTGAACAACTTGACGAAAATAAACTGATTGCCCTGCGTCGTGTAAAACTTGCAGCACTACGTGAACAGGGGAATGCCTTCCCTAACGATTTTCGTCGTGACTGTATGGCCGGTGAGCTGCATGCAAAATATGACGACATGGAAGATGTGGAGCTGGAGTCCAACGGACAGCGGGTGCGAGTTGCCGGACGGCTGATGAGTCGCCGTATCATGGGTAAGGCCAGTTTTTCCCATGTACAGGATATGTCAGGCCGTATTCAACTTTTTCTGCAGCGCGACAATTTGCCTGAAGGGGTATATGCAGAGTTTAAAAAAGGTTGGGATGTAGGCGACATAGTTGGTGCAGAGGGCCAGTTGTTTAAGACCAAGACCGGAGAGTTGTCGATTCGGGTAGATGAGATTCGACTGTTGACTAAGTCTCTGCGTCCGTTGCCAGAGAAGTTCCACGGTCTGACAGATCAGGAACAGCGCTATCGCCAGCGTTATCTTGACCTAATAATGAATGAAGCGGCGAGAGACACCTTCCGCATCCGCACCAATATGGTTCAATTCATCCGGAACTACCTCAATCAGAAGGACTTCCTTGAGGTAGAGACACCCATGATGCAGGTAATACCTGGAGGTGCCGCGGCACGTCCGTTTATTACCAAACACAATGCACTGGATATGGATCTATTTCTACGCATTGCACCGGAACTCTATTTAAAACGCCTGGTAGTAGGTGGCTTTGAGCGAGTGTATGAGATCAATAGGAATTTTCGCAATGAGGGTCTGTCTACCCGGCATAATCCAGAATTCACCATGCTGGAATTCTATGAAGCCTATGCTGATTACAATGACCTGATGGATCTTACCGAGGACATGCTACGCTCCATGGCGGAAGAGGTTCTTGGTAGCGCAACCATAACTTATCAGGGAGATGAGTACGATTTCGGCAAGCCGTTTGATCGAATGACGGTTAAGGAATCTATTCTCCATTTCAATCCAGATATTACCGCTGCAGAACTAGAGAACATGGACTCCGCCGCCGCCATTGCTCAGCGTCTTGAGATACCGCTAAAGAAGAGTTATGGCTTGGGTAAGGTCCTGATTGAGATCTTTGAGAAGACGGTTGAAGATCGCCTAATGAATCCCATCTTTATCACCGCATATCCAACAGAGGTTTCACCTCTGGCCCGACGTAATGATGAAGACCCATTTGTCACAGATCGTTTTGAGTTCTTTGTAGGCGGACGTGAGATCGCCAATGGTTTCTCAGAGTTGAATGATTCGGAAGATCAGGCTGAACGTTTTCGTCAACAGGTCCAGGACAAGGATGCGGGGGACCTGGAGGCCATGCACTTTGATGCCGACTACGTACGGGCTCTGGAACATGGGCTGCCGCCAACCGCGGGAGAGGGTATCGGCATAGACCGTCTGGTGATGTTGTTTACGGATTCTCCATCAATCCGTGATGTACTGCTGTTCCCACATATGCGTCCAGAGTAGGGTAGTCGCTACGGCATATTAGATTTCTAATTCTTTTAGTCGGTCAAAGCTATTCTGGATTGATGTTATTGATGTGGCGACATGATCAGAAATCACTTGGTTGCTTGCGCTATTTGGCTCAAGGTGGGTATGGAGCATACGAATACTATTGCGCATCTGCCAAGTGAGTTCCTTGATCAGTAGTTCGACTTCATTGAGCTCACCAAGGATTGAGTCATCAATATCAGATGGATGTCTTTCCTCATTTAGCCAGTTAGCCAATTCGGAAGTCAATAAACCAGATTCATGTATTGTTGAACGTATTCTGTGCGTGATCGCCGTAATGGTTGAGATTTCTTTCTTACCATCCATATTCTCGCTGAGCTCAGAAAAACCCTGGTGAATAATGTCTAACGATTCTTTTGTTTCTCCCAGAATATTTACTTGTTGCCCCAGTAGTTTTGCGTATTTTGTAGGGCAATAATCTGGGTAGTACCGCTCCAGCTTGAGACCGGATTTCTTGATGATTGACATTGTCGCGCGATATACCTCGTGGCCCTGGGTGGTAGGATTAAGTTGGAGGAAAGGCTTTATATCGCCGAGGGTTCGATTGGTATTACGGAATGCTTTGGTGCGAATGGAGTGGATACTGTCGGTCATGCCAATGATCTTTCCAGGGAGTGCTAGTTCATCACAACTTTTAGTAAACGGATATCCTGAACCATAGTCATCCTCATGGTGCTCAATAACGGCACGCGTGACTTCAGGTGAAATGCCTGGGATTGACTCGGCGATAATCTTACTGACTATGACATGTGCACGTACTGTGTTCCATTCTTCTTTTGTTAGTTTCCTATTACTGCAAACGATGTCTGGATCCAAATGGAGTAATCCTAGATCATGTATGAGTGCAGCAACAAGCGTATCGCGCGTCTCTTCCATACTCAGCCCAATCTCACGGGCGATCATTGTGGCCAGCCACGCAGTGAATATGCTCTTCTCAAATTCTGAGTGCATCTGTAATTTAAGCACAGTAAGCTTTTGAGTTATAACTGGGTGTAGCCGTTCAATCTTGAGCAATTTTTCAAACTCAGGTCCGAAATTCAGGGCATCAGTAACCTGGCGCATATCAGGATACTTATCCATAAGTTGCCTGAATTCTTGTATCAGGGTTTGTGAGTCTGCCTGGTGTTCTAAGCCTACATTTCTATCCAGAGGTTTTAGCAGCTTGTGCTTGAGCAGCCTGGTATAGAAATTGCGGTCAATTGTGGTGCCCTTACGGGCTATGAGTACACCATCATTGTTGAGTATGTCAGAAGTGGCGTAGGCGCGATTACCATTATTTGATAGTTCGGATAGGTGATGGGCATAGAAACCGTTGTTTGCGCTATTCTTATGTCGTTCAAATACATTTTTT
>SWBY01004585.1_pt1 | contig 89769 bp, 55 predicted proteins | sample 4693071 | NCBI WGS metagenome assembly SWBY01 (sample SAMN10267273, study PRJNA491770) | bioreactor metagenome | isolation source: DHS bioreactor inoculated with marine methane seep sediment | place: Japan: Omine Ridge, Nankai Trough | collected 2006-05-06 | reverse complement strand
TTATACTGATCCGGTGCTCATGCACGGAACAGTGGACTTTTCTCAGGAGGTAAACATAACATGGCATCAAAAGACTCGTTTAATACCCGTCAATCACTCTCGTACGATGGTAAATCATATACATATTATAAATTGGGACTGCTGGAGAATGCAGGGTTTTCCGGAATTGACCGACTGCCGTTTTCCATACGGGTGCTTCTTGAGTCTGCGCTTCGGAATGAGAATGGTGTGGAGATCAAATCAGACGATATTCGTAAGCTGGCAACATACAATCCGGCGGATCCCGGTGAGATGGAGATACCGTTCAAACCGGCCCGGGTGATCCTGCAGGATTTTACCGGTGTTCCCAGTGTGGTGGATCTGGCGGCGCTCCGGAGTGCTATGGAACGAGCCGGCGGTGATCCTGAAAAAATCAATCCCCAGGTGCCGGTGGATCTGGTTATTGATCACAGTGTCCAGGTGGATGCCTATGGTGACTCCTCCGCTCTGGAAATTAACTCCGAAATCGAGTTTAAACGGAATTTAGAGCGGTATGAATTCCTGAAATGGGGTCAGAAGGCGTTCAAAAATTTCAGTGTTGTGCCGCCTGCCAGTGGCATTGTCCACCAGGTGAACCTGGAATATCTGGGTCGTGTTGTGACAATAAACACCGATCAAAATACTATTTATCCGGATTCGCTGGTGGGTACGGATTCACATACCACCATGATTAATGGTCTGGGTATCGTGGCCTGGGGCGTGGGGGGTATTGAAGCCGAAGCCGTGATGCTGAACCAACCCATATTTATGAGTATGCCTGAAGTAATCGGGGTCCGGTTTACCGGTGAACTGCCGGAAGGAGCAACCGCCACGGATCTGACACTTCGGGTGACGGAAGTTCTGCGTCAGGAAAATGTTGTGGGTAAGTTTGTAGAGTATTTCGGTCCCGGAATCGATAACCTCACTCTGGCTGACCGGGCCATGGTGGCCAATATGGCCCCGGAATACGGTGCCACAATGGGATTCTTTCCGGTGGACAGTGAATCCATAAACTACATGAATCTTACAGGAAGAACCCCGGAACATACCGGTCTGGTGGAGGCGTACCTTCGGGCTCAAGACCTGTTCCGGACAGCGGATTCACCGGAACCGGAATATCGGAAAGTTGTTGAGTTGGATCTGGCCGCTATTCAACCTTGTGTGGCAGGTCCCAAACGGCCCCAGGACCGAATTAATATTTCCGACCTGAAAAAATCCTGGCATGAATCATTGGCTGCACCGGTGAAAGATCGCGGATTCGCCGTAGATCCCCAAAAAAAATCCGTGTCGATACCTCTGGAGTTCAAAGATCAGAAGACAGAACTGAAACATGGATCCGTCGCCATAGCCTCCATTACGAGTTGTACCAACACCAGTAATCCCACGGTGATTCTCGGGGCGGGACTCCTGGCAAAAAAAGCGGTGGAAGCCGGGTTGTCTGTGCCGGTTTATGTGAAAACCAGTCTGGCACCGGGGTCCCGGGCCGTAACGGAATATCTCAAGGCGGCAGGTTTACTGCCATACCTGGAAAAACTGGGATTTCACGTGGTGGGTTACGGATGTGCCACATGTATTGGAAATAGCGGCCCGCTCCCAAATCCGGTCCTGGATGCCATTAACAAGGAAGATCTGGTGGTGTCCGGCGTGCTCTCCGGAAACCGGAATTTTGAAGGCAGAATCAGTCCGCATGTCCGGGCTAACTATCTGGCATCGCCACCCCTGGTTGTCGCATACGCTCTGGCCGGTACCGTGGATATTGACCTGACAACGGATTCCCTGGGAACAGGTAAAGATGGTAATCCCGTCTATCTGAAAGATCTCTGGCCCTCGTCCGAGGAACTGTCCGGCCTGTATGCTATCGCCAATGATCCTTCAATTTTCAGAAAGGTTTATACCGGTATTGAAACCGGAAATGAAAGATGGAATGCCGTGCCTGCATCCGGGAAACCGGTCTATCAATGGAAAGAAAGCAGCACCTATATTCAGGAACCACCGTTCTTTGAAAATCTGAGTGCTGATCCGGATCCCATCCAACCTATCACCGGTGCCCGTGTCCTGGTAATGGTGGGTGACAGTGTCACCACTGATCATATCAGTCCTGCCGGTGCAATCCCGGCGGACGGTCCTGCGGGACAATACCTGATCAGTTGTGGCGTGGAACCGAAAGATTTCAATTCATTCGGGAGCCGTCGGGGGAATGACCGGGTCATGACCCGGGGAACATTTGCCAATATCCGACTGAAAAATGTCCTGGCCGACGGCCGGGAAGGCGGTTGGACACGGAACCTTCTTACGGGAGAAATTACTTCCATATTCGATGCGGCCAACCATTACATCAAATCTCAGATTCCCACCCTTGTGCTCGCCGGAAAAGATTATGGCATGGGCAGCAGCCGGGACTGGGCGGCCAAAGGCACCTATCTCCTGGGTGTCCGGGGCGTGATCGCGGAATCATATGAACGGATTCATCGAAGCAATCTTATCGGGATGGGCGTCCTGCCTCTTCAGTATCAGCCCGGTGAAACTGCCGACACATTGGGATTAACCGGTACGGAAACCTTTACTATCGGCATCGATGACTCACCGATACCCGGATCACTGATTTCTTTAGATTACACCGGATCCGATGGAACAACGGGGACATTTAAGGTGATCTGCCGGTTGGATACACCGGTGGAAGTGGGATACTACCGGCATGGCGGCATTCTTCATTCTGTACTAAGAAGTTTGATCAGAAGCTAACTCGGTCCCACAATGGTGTTACCGCCTGCTTCCTTGGCGGATTTCAGTCGTTCGATGGCGTTTAGAATCATATTTTCATGATCAAAACCGTCCGGGGGGGAACATACCACACCCTGGCTGACGCTGATCCGTGCGACACCGCCTTTGGCCTTGAACATGTGCGCCAGAATCTTGTCCTGAATTCGCCGTGCCAAAACGCGGGTTCCCTCCAGATCCGTGTGAGCGGTTCCCACAAGGAAGATATCACCTTCAAAGTGGCCCAGCATATCTTCTTCCCGAACTTCAGCTTGCAAAAATTCACCCACCTGTTTCAGAATTACATCGCCACCCCGTTGACCCAACTGATTGTTGATCTCACGGAATCGATCCAGCCCCACAAGAATTAATCCAAAGGGGTACTTATGCCTGTGGGCGCTCGTAACGCCGGCGGAGAGATTTTTCACGGTGCCGTTCCGGTTGGTCAATCCCGTTGGTTCATGGAATATAAGGTTGCTTTCCAGCCGCCTCCGGCTTTTCAATTCCTGACTGGAGACAGCCCATAATATTGAGAGAGTAAATATCTGAACACCGGTGCATATCATGAACAGGATTTTCACCGCAAAAACATCGATAACATTGAAAAACCCGATTACGGAAAAAATCAGTGCGGCGACTGTGAGACTGGTCAGAATCAACAGCGTAATTTTCATTGTCACGATCCTCCTGAACTTGGCTTTACTTTACACTTTGTACCAGCGATGATCAATTGTCTGTGATGTCAAAACATCTGCACGTGCTGGAAAATTGTTTTCGGGCTTGTTCACGGATGATTGTCAGACGAATCGATTACTGATATTTCTGAGAGTGGAGGTTTTCATGGATTTTAACGATATTCGAGGTGTGCTCCTGGATTTTGACGGGACCCTGGTGGACTCTGAACCCATTCACTTTAAAGCTAATTCCCGGGTTTTTTTTGAGGAGGGTCACGTCATAGATGAAACTGAATACTACATTCACTGGTCACTGCACGGGGAAGGACCTGCCGGTGAAATACAGCGTCACGGATTGAATCTGACCGATATTGATGATCTTCGCCGTCGGAGCCGCACCTGTTTTCTGGAACTCCTGGAATCGGAACCAGTCCGGCTTCTGCCGGGTGCAAAGGACCTTCTGGAGACCCTTCCACGCAGGGGATACCGAACCGTGATCGCATCAAACACCCCGGAAGATCTTATTCACCGAATGCTTCGCAGAGCCGGTATTGATCCATGCCCGGTACCGGTGATCGGTGCCCGGCCGGGGCTCCGGGGAAAACCGCATCCCGATATCTTTCTGGCAGCCCGGGACACTTTGAACCTGCACAATTCCCAATGCCTGATTGTGGAGGACACTGTCAAAGGACTTAAATCCGCCCTGGCTGCGGAGATTCCCTGTATTATGGTGAAATACCCGCGCTATCCGGTGTTTGACACGACAGGCGCCGTAGGAATTCTGAATTCCCTGGAAGAACTGCTGGACAGGTTACCCTGATTTCGGTGGCTGTTTCGCTTTTTCCCGGCGCCGGGCGTGTTCCATCAATATAAATTCCCAACTCTTTTCAATGGTCAGCCTGACCGGTTTCACATCATCCCGGAAATCAAAATTTCCACTGCCCCAGTCGATGATCTCAAATACCGCATCTTCCCCGGATGAACGCCCGGTTTCAGCATGGGTGATATCCCCGGAATCAAAATAAATTTTCCCGTCATTGCTGCCGGATTTTATGGCCAGTAAACCGGTCTGGCGAATCAGGCAGTTCACCTGAATAATGTCCAGCATATTGAGATGTCCCAGGTTTCCTGAAAACCCGGGTTTTGATCCGTCTCTGCCCCGTTTTTCCATGATATCAAAAGCGGTATCCACCAGTTCATTGAGATTAAACGGTTTTGTGAAATACCGGACCGCACCCATGGATTCCGCCTGGTGGTGAATATCGGCGTTCCCATACCCTGTGATTACAATAATGGCTGTGTCTGTGCCGTGTTCCTGAAGTTTTGCCAGAAGATCCAGCCCTGTCATCTGGGGCATGTGTATATCGGTGATGAGGAGATCCAGGTGCTTGAGTTGTTTTATATAGCCGTATGCTTCCCGGCCGGTGTGCGCCTGGTGGATATGCAGTGACGAGTTGCGTTTCATCAGAGTGGTGGCCAGCGCCCACGTAATAGCCTCATCATCATCAACGATCAGAATGGTATATGATCTGTCTGTCATGCTGTTTCTCCCTGAAACTATCCCTCAGGGATCAATTATGCCAGCCGAACTCCCAACTGTCCAGTTCCCCGAACAGTGCATTCATCTCCGGTGTCACCATAGCAGCATACCAGATAATTGAATCTGCATTACCAGCGCCTTCGGGCCAGGGAAACGCCGGAAGAACTTCAAACTCAACCGCACCCATATCCACAGTGTTCAGCATCTGGAAATTAGCGGTTTCAGTGAATCCGGGCCAGAAAAAGTATGAGCCGTACACATCCAGAATCACGAACAGAGGTACATTAGTGTAGGTTTCCGGTCCCATGTTCAGTACGGTGACCTTGCAGGCACAGGTATCACCAGGTGCAAAATCGTTGGCCGGCATCCAGAGAGAAACGCCCAGATCAGGCAAATCCGTATAAGTGATTTTTTTCAGAATTTTATTGCTGGGATCCAGAATACATTCCACGGAGGAGGGATCCTCGACTGCAAAATCAAAATACTCATGCCGATTGTCCACAGTGACCAGATGAGTTACCGGTGTGCCGCCGGGGGATGGACTGGTCACCTGAATCTCCATCGGCATCCGATACGCATAAGGTGCATTCATCTGGATCTGCGTCAGATGAACACGGTACGTGCCGGACGCCTGACTCCCGGTCCCATCCATCTCAAACTCGGGATAGCCCGGTTCATAGATCCATTCCTGAAAGAACCAGTCCATACTGCTGCCGTAATGCGATTCACAGACCGCCTGAAAATCATCGGTGGTGGCGTTTCTGAACTTATGAGCCTGATAATATTCCGGAAGTACTGTCCAGAACGCATCTTCGCCCAGGACCCACCGGAGCATATGCATGACCCATGCGCCCTTCCGGTACACCGTGGATCCCCAGACAATATCGGGATCGTAAATGGCGAACCGGTTATTGGCATCCTCTTGAAAATAGCTTTCACGGAAGTCGGCCATTACCTGGTCATACGCTTCCATACCGTAAAAATGCTCTTCCCATAACGCTTCACAGTAACTGGCGAACCCCTCGTTGAGCCATGTATCCACACAATCGGTCAGTGTGACGGAATCCCCCCACCACATGTGAGAAATTTCGTGAGCAAAAATATCTTCGTAGACGCGATCACCGCTGATGAGACCGTAGGAGATCATATCCTGGTTCTCCATACCTCCAGATAGAATCGCCTGAGCCAGTCCGACTTTTTCAAAAGGATATTCACCGAAAGCGGAGGTATAAAACTGAAGAATCTCGTGATCATTCTCAAAATCATAGATGGCGGCGTCCACTTTATCCGCTTCCACAAAATACTGAATGGGAATGCCGTTGAAATCGTCTTCCAGACATACATATTCACCGACATGCACGGTAGCCAGGTACGAGGCCATGGCCGTTGCTTCGAACCAGTTATAGGTTTTGGTGCCGTCACCGTTATCATCTTCCGATAAAAGAGTCCCGTTGGATGCCACCACCCGGTAATCATCCACCGTAATGATAAGCTCATACGTGGCTTTATCCCGGGGATCGTGCAGACAGGGAAACCATCGGCTTGCCTCCACCATCCGGTTTACGGCCAATCGGGGAACCTTGGGAGGGCGGTTGGGTTTAAACTCAAAATGTTCATCCCCCTGCACCTGATAGTCAACGGCAATAAATACGATATCTCCCGATTGAAGCGGCGGGTCCAGAGTAACGATGATCTCACTGGTGGAAAAATCAAACGCCGCAGCCGAGCCATCTACAGTTACGCCGGAGACGGTTGCATCGGCATCCTTGTAAAAATCAATATGCAGAGCGGAGAGGCCGTCAACGAGGCTGCTGCATTTCAGAGTTGCTGTGCCTGCCACAATACCGGGATCCGGATCCACCGGGAACGTGACCTGTAATTCCAGGCGGTAATGGGTGACATCATAGGAAAGTGTCTCATCTTCTACCGGTCCGGAATAGGGGCAGTCAAAATAGGCATGAACACCGGTGAAACTAACGAGTAGAATGATTACACACACCACAGCACGTCGATAAATCATTTGTTTCCTCCCGGAAAATATGGTTGCCGCTGTCCGTCTCAGTTCAAACGCTTATTTTTTTGCTTTTTTCGCCAATTTTGCTTTTTTCTCGCTGTCGCACGGGGTTCTTTCACTTTCCATAAGAGCGATCAGTTTTTCGTTTGTGATGGTTTTCGGACGAATAAGAGGTGCACCCAGTGCCCGGGCAAGAACGGTCTGCGCGCAGATACCGATGGCTCGTGACACAGCGAACATAACGGTGTAATAATCAAAGAATGTAATACCATAGTGGTATAAAAGTGCACCGGAACCGGCATCGACATTGGGCCAGGGGTTGGTGGCTTTTCCGTGCTCAGTGAGAATACCCGGAACGAGTTTGAACATTTTCCGGACGGTCTGATAGACTCGATCGTCCGGACAGGCTTTTTTGCCGAAATCGTGGAAAGCAGTAAACCGTGGATCGGTTTTTCTAAGAACCGCATGGCCATATCCCGGGATCACCCGACCGGTGTTCAATGTGGCCCAGACATACTGTTTCAAATCGTCATCACTGGGTACACCGCCGAAATGGTCGAGCACCTTAAAGATAAATTTCAGAGCTTCCTGATTGGCCAGTCCGTGGAGAGGACCTGCCAGGCCGTTGAATCCGGCAGAGAGTGAGTAGTAGAGATCGGACAGAGCAGATGCCACTGTGCGGCTGGAAAATGCGCTGACATTTCCACCTTCATGGTCACAATGCAGGACCAGGTACAACCGGACAAACTCTTTAAAAGTCGCATCTTCACGGGCTTCTCCCAGCATATGAGCGAAGTTTGATCCCCAGTCAAGTGTGGGATTGGGGTTGATCCGTGGTCCGCGCTGAAACCGCGTTCGGTAAATGGCTGCTGCCAGAGTAGGCAGTCGGCCCAGGATGGTCAGGGATTCATCAAAGGTTGCTTCCCAGTAATCCGCTTTCCGCATACCCATTTCGTATTTCCGTTTAAAAATAGATTCCCTTTCCATGGTCAGCAATGCGACTGCCAGCATGGCCATGGGATGAGAATCCTCGGGCATGGCATCCAGAACATCCCAGACATACGATGGAACGATGGAACTGAGTTTAAAGGCTTCCTGAAGCGATTCCAGTGTTTCCTCATCCGGGAGTTCCCCGGAGATCAGCAGATAGAAAATTTCCTCAGGCAGTTTATCTTTAAGCTCCAGAACAGGTTGTCCGCGAAGGAACAAACCTTTATCCGGATCGACGTACGAAGTGTTACAGACGAGTCCCTTGACTCCCCGCATGCCGCCAAAGACCTGCTTCACCGAAACACAGTCCACAAAACGGTCTTCATACTTCCCGCGAATGGCTTTGATCTCATCTCGCTGCCGTTCAATCGATTGTTTGAGTTTACGTCTGATGCTTTCCATTTTAAATCTCCTCTGGTATCAACCACTTTTCGATATTGAAATAAATATCACAATTTATATACACTCAACCTGATGCCGGATAATCACAGGGCAAGCCCGGGAATTCCAACACTAATGATAACAAGATATCACAATTTGACCATTCGCGCGAAAATACTCAGACACATCCGTCATTTTTTTGATGAGCATGGATTTATTGAAGTGGAAACTCCTTTGCTGGCGCATTCACCGGGGATGGAACCGTTTCTGGAATCGTTTTCCACTGAGTATTTTGATGAATCTGCCGGGAAATTGCGCCGATTGTATCTTCCCACATCCCCGGAATTTCATATGAAACGGCTGCTCAGTGAAGGTTTTGATCGAATTTACCAGGTCACCCGGGCATTCCGGAACAATGAATCAGGTCCGATGCATCATCCGGAGTTTACCATGTTGGAATGGTATCGCGGGGGTGCCGGATACGACCAGATAATGGCAGATTCGGAAGAAATGATCAGCGCGGTGGCGACACAAGTATCCGGTACACCGATGATTCACGGGAACAGTCGTGAAATTTCCCTATTGCCACCCTGGGATCGCATCACGGTCCGGGAAGCCTGGCACCGGTATGCCGGCATTGACCTGGATCAGTGCGGAACGGTGGAAAATCTTCGCCGGGCCGGAAAAGAAGCCGGTGTGGAAAATCTTCAGGAGTCAGACGATTGGGAAACCTTGTATTTTAAAATATTCCTTACTTGTATCGAGTCAAAACTGGGTGTTGAAAAGCCGGTCATCCTGTACGAATACCCGGCATCCATGGCAGCTCTGGCCCGGATTAAACCGCAGGACCCTTCAGTGGCCCTCCGGTTTGAAATCTATATTGACGGTATTGAACTGGGGAATGCATTTGATGAGTTAACAGACCCGTTGGTCCAGGCTCAGCGGATTGAAGAAGCCCGGGAACAACAAATTTGCATGAACCGGGAACCTTTTCCCCGGGATGAATTTTTTATGGCGGCACTGGAAAAGGGAATACCGCCGTCAGCAGGAATTGCTCTGGGTGTGGACCGGTTGGTGATGCTTATACTGGGTACCCGGGATATTCAGGATGTGTTGAGTTACAGTTTTTTAAAGGATTTAGAATCGGATTAAATCGTGTTCTGAAACAGTTCGGGCCGGGGTCGGGGAATGATTGTTCTGCCCACCAGAAGTCCGGTTTCACCGATCAGATCCACAGCGGCGTCAACAGCAGCACGAACCGATGATACATCCCCGGTGATACAGAAAAACCCTTTGCCGCCCACTGCCATGGCCAGGTGAATCTGAAACAGTGTGACATCGCCGGTTTTTGCGGCGATATCTGCGCCACGAATAGCGGATATGGCGGAAAATGCTTCCACAATACCCAGGGCATCCCGGTCTTCAGGCGCCAGATCCACTGCACCGCCCAGAGCAGGAAACACGGCGGGATCCACATAGGGAATTACCAATTCGTCAATCACTACACCGGCAGCGGTTTCTTTTCCCGCATCGACGGCAGCATGAACGGCGTCGACGTCTCCGGAGACGATTACAATGTACTTACCGGAACAGATGGTTCGGGCCAGGACGAGATCAACAGCGCCGGCTTTCAGCATGGCGTCCTGAGCTTCATAACCCATGGCAATCGATGTAAATTCCAGCACTCCAATTGATGAGATCACCGGCTATTTCCTCCTGTGATGCGAATGGATTCGCCAATTTCTGTTACTTCGCCGTCGATACTGGCGTGCACAGCTGCACCCAGTTTCCCCTCCGGGATGCGACCAATGAGATCACCTTTTCGTACTGCACTGCCTGGCGTAATAACCGGTTCCGCCGGTGCACCGATATGTTGAAGCAGAGGGATATTCACTTCCCGGACAGTGATTGGTGTTTTTTGAAGCGGCGCATCATCTGTGAACTGATCAAGTCCCAACCGTCGTTTCAGAGCGGATATGGATGGTTTCCGGTATTGAAACATGGGGTGGATCACGGGGATGGCTCTATTCTTTTGGGTTTCGGTCTTCTGCAGTTCCGATCGGTAATTAACTGTCACGGTTCCCGGGTCGAGATCTTCCGGGCAGGACCAGAACGAACACAGGTTGCAGCCGCAGCAGTACAGGGAACCCGGTGGCGGGGGCGCCGTACCGGCCGCCATGCCGATATGCCGCATGGCCAGGTGCGGTTCTACGGGATGTCCCAGCAGATACCGGGGACATAGTTGCGTGCAGAAATTACATTGATCGCATGCGGATCGAGCTATCCGGTTACGGTGGGATGTCGGCCGGATATACCGGAGATATAGCGGATGATCCCTGGGAAGCACAATTAAACCGCCCAGGGTTTTGGTTACCGGCATATCGGGATCAGTGAGCACAGACCCCATCATCACGCCACCGCACAGTACACCGGTACCGGGCGCCTGGCCGGCAGCTTCAAGTAATACGCTGCAAGGTGTGCCTACGGGCACACGGTACGTCGCCGGACAAGTGACTTCTCCCGCCACGGTAACAAGCTTTTCCGTGACCGGTTCATTCCGGCCCAGCCAGACCAGAGTTTCAACATTGGACACTACGGCACCAACATCCAACGGCAAACCACCCGGGGGCGGTATTTTACCGGTAACTTCATATGTCAGAACAAATTCGTCACCAGCCGGGTAGGTGTCTTTAAGCAGGTGCATGGAAATATCGTTGTCCATCCGGGGTGTCAGTGCAGAAATAGCGGATTTTGCTTTTGTTTTGATACCGATAACCGCCCGGGAAGCTCCGGTACTGATCATGGCCGTCTTGATCCCTTCAAGCAGAACATCGGGTTCAGCAGCCATAAGCTCCTTGTCTTTATGAAGGAGCGGTTCACATTCGGCACCATTCACAATAACAACATCAGCACGGCCCGTCAGCTTTATGTGGGTAGGAAATCCACCACCGCCGGCGCCTACAATTCCCAGGTTTTTATACCGCTCCGTTATGGAGTTTCCTTGAGTCATAAGTGTAAATCTCGCAATCAGACCGGGAATATTGTAGTCATAAATCCGATGCAATTTCAATCCCAACCGCTCCGGCAGGGCACACAATGTCCTGGAAGTGAATGGATTTTTCGGATAAGATCTGCCTTTGGCGAGGAGCGTATGAATCGAGATTTTCTTCTGCATCTGGCGTGTCCTGTCTGCCAGGGTGTTTTGCGGCTCTGGGAGGCCAGATACCGTCGTGGTGTGGTGTCATCAGGTTATTTAAAATGTCCGACCTGTGGGTATCATGGATCGATCCGTGCACGGATCCCGGTCCTGCTTCCGCCAGGGGGGGAAGCAGTATGCCGGCATCCGTTTGAGCGGGTTGCCGGGCGGTCGTGGCAGCGGTGGGCTGAAAGACACGGTTGGGACACCCTTGCAGGGAAATTGATGACCAGGGATCCGGAACCGAAATACCGATCGGATCCGGTATCGCCCCGTGTGTTCCGGAAAAGTATTTATGAGGGTTCGGATTACTATTATGAGACTGTTCTGAAACCCCGGGATGAGGATCATCCTGCACCCGGCAAGGAGCTGGATTTTCTGGTGACACAGATGATTACTCATCGGCCACGATTACTTCTGGAACTGGGTGCCGGTGAGGGGACTCTCGTGCAGCGACTCCTGCCGTACCGACCCGGTACAGGCGCTATTGTCTGTGCGGACATAGACTACGGACGTCTGAAAATTCTTGAGGGTCACGTGCGGCGGGCACCGGTAAAACCAACAACTCAGGGTGTGGCGTGTGATCTTCGCCGCCTACCGTTTCCATCGTGTCATTTCGATGCGGTGGTTTCATTGAACGGTATGGCTCATGTCGAGGATATTGATCGTCTGATAAGTGAAGTAAGCCGGTTGTTGAAACCCGGTGGGCGATTCTGGATTACGGAACCGGCATTTGGGACAGATCTGCATCTGGGGAAATCCATGGAAACACTGATTCTCCATGGTCTTCGAAATAAATTAAACCTTCATCATGGTGAAAGCGATCTGGTCAGGCGTCTGAATCTTGCTGAATTTATCATCGAATCCGTGGCTCGACACACAACATTTCAAAGACAATACACGCTTATTTCCGCTGTCAAGGATGGTGGGATGATCGGTGTTGCTGAGTAAGTGAGAGATATGTTACAAAGTGTAATACAGAAACAGGGTACCTCCGGAAGTACCGGCAGGTATCTCTGAATTATATTTTCAGCCAGCAAGGAGAGTGATAATGAGTCGCATATCAGACCGAATGGCTTCCCTGGGCACGGAAAATGCTTTTGTGGTGTTGAAAGAGGTCAATGGACTTCTTTCCCAGGGCAAAAAGATCAGGAATTTTTGTATCGGACAGCCGGATTTCAAAACACCGAAACATATTTGTGACGCTGCTAAAAATGCGATTGATGCTGGTTTGCACGGTTATACGGCATCCAACGGTATTCCGGAACTCAGGGAAAGTGTCGCAACGTTTTTTACGGAATCACGACAAATACCATACTCCCCGGACGAAATTGTAATTGCCTGCGGAGGTAAACCGTTTATCTGGTATTCTATTTTTGCCACTACCAACCCCGGTCAAGGGGACGAGGTTATCTTTCCCATGCCTGGATTTCCCATTTATCAGTCCATGATCCAGGGATTACAGGCTGTGCCGGTTCCCATTTATTTAAGAGAATCAAAAAATTTCAACTTTGATATTAATGAACTGAAAGAAAAAATCACTCCCCGAACAAAACTCCTGATCCTGAACTCACCCCATAATCCCACCGGGGGTGTTCTGAGTAAGGAAGAGTTGGAGGAGATCGCTGATTTATGTAAAAAACACGATATCTGGGTCTATTCAGATGAGATTTACTCCAAACTTGTATTTGATAAGCCATTCGCATCCATCGCAACGGTTCCCGGTATGAAAGAGCGGACCATCGTGGTGGATTGTGCTTCCAAATCCTATGCCATGACAGGGTGGCGGATCGGGTATATGGGGAATCCGGTACTGGCGGATTATATTGCGCGCCTGGTGACTAATACTGATTCCTGTGCACCTTATCCCAATCAGATGGCTGTTGTGGGAGCACTCAACGGTCCTCACGCGGAAATCCAGGAAATGGTACGTATTTTCAAGGAACGTCGGGAGGTGATTGTAAAGGGATTGAATAAAATTCCGGGAATTACCTGCAAGTCACCCGGCGGTGCATTTTATGTCTGGCCCAATGTTACCGAGGCCTGCCGGATGACAGGATGTGAAGATTCTGAGATTTTCCGTAAACGCCTGCTTCATGAAGCCGGTGTCGCATGTCTTGCGGATATTCATTTCGGTCCCCGGGTTCCGGGCGATGGTCAGCATATCCGGTTTTCGTATGCATCCAGCGCAGAAGATATTTTAGACGGACTCAAGCGTATCTCTGATTTTATGCGTAAAAACACACGATAAATCAGAGATGACAGATATTGTCGATTACTACCGGCATCTAAAGGTTACTCACCATGGTTACTAAAAATCCCACACGTGTTGTAATGGCCGTGCTGGCTTGCCTGTACCTGATTTTGGTGCCGGTTGGCGAGACTCGAAACCCGGATCAGATTAGTCTGGAATGGAATTTTTCCGGTTCCGAACCACTGGACTATCGGATCATTCAAAAACTTGATACTCAAACCGATACGTATTCCCAGAAAGATCAGAAATGGATCAAATCTTCCATTCACAGGGAAATGATCGACGGGTTGTGTACCCTAACACCACTTGGGGACGGAAATGCCAGTGGAAAACTCATTTTGAAGATGGTAAAAATTGAAGACAGCGGCATCGAGATTCCGTTGATACCTGAACAGATGATCCCACAGAAGATTTCAAGTTTCGTGGTGACGTCTACCGGTGCATTTGAAAATTATGAGGGTGGCACCAAGGAAACATACCTTATTGTTCGGTTATTGTTCGGGTTTCCGCAATCTTCAGTCTTTTTCAAAAAAATTAAGATATTCCCGTTCCGTCTGTATCTTAACAAAGAGTTTGATGCAGCGGATCTCGCTGGTACCATCTCACACCAGTTACTGGGGTTTGAGGTTGTTAACGGGGAAAGATGTGCCCGGATTGATTCAGAAATTGATCTTTATACGACCCCTGATAGTAACAGTATAGAGGGTAAAATCGAATGGAAAGGCAAAGGTACACTTTATTACTCACGAGGGAATATGCGGGTTGAAAAGGAGACCTGGAAGATTGCCAAGAAGACGGAAACCGTACTGGGTGAAGAAAAAACACCCACACGATTGGTCGAGGTATTTGATCTGGAAGTAACCCGATTAACAAAATAATTCTATAAAGAAAATTTCGATTTTCCTACAGAATAAGTTCCATTAATTCTGCATAGTTTCACAATAAAATACGGTGATATACGCACTAAACACTCACAATATATAGAATTATTTTACTAAATAGCTTGACAAATTCCTGAATTTATTTAACTTTATATGTGTTGAGATTGGATAATTGCAGGAAAGGTGCTGATTCGAACAGATTGGCATCTGTTACCTGTCGGGAAGGAGAAAGAAGCTATGGCAATGGACAAAAGTAACATCCGGAAGAAGTACAAGAAGTATGACGATTTTTTTAAAAAGGAAAGTAATCGCCATACCTGTTCCTGTGGCTGTGAAGGAGTGATAGAACTCAAGAAAAGCCATTTTTGGAACGGTATTCCCAGATTCATTTTCGGCCATGCCGCCAAACTTCGGGTTGGGACCAAAAAGTACGATCAGGACACGTATTACAGTGTTGAAGATATCGCACAAATTGCGTCTGTCAGTGACCAGACAGTGCGGTTGTGGAATCGTCACAGCAAGATAAAGGCTGATAAAACCATTGGCCGGAAAAATCTGTATCGGAAAGAAGCCATTCACAAATTTATTGAAAATCGACCTCACCGGGTACCGTTCCTTGAAAAGGATTATGTGACGGTGCAGGAACTGAAACGGATGGGGATTTCACGAAGTAAACTTCGCGCTCTTGTCCGCCAGGGAAAAATTCATGAACCTCGCCACTATGCACGTAAGACGCATTATCTCCGGGAAGAGATCAACACATATCTCGATATGATTCTGGAAGAGATCAAACCCATGAGACGGCGTGGCCGGGTTTCTCAGGCAGCCATTAAAAAACTTAAAATCAAAATGCGGGATCTCGAGCAGAGAATCGAAATGCTGGAATCTCGCCTGTAAACGTTCTGATTCGTTTATGAATAAGGAATCCCAACAGGAAACTCCATCAACGTCCTACGCGGGTGGCTCCGGAATATTTGCATCGTTTCGAGATTCTCTGCTGAATATCATCGAAAAATATGGTGCTGATTCCGTGGTGGGGTTTGTTTCTCCATGTGTCAGTAATGAAGCAGCATATCTGTTTCAGAAATTTATGCGTACCTGTGTGGGAAACAATAATATTATTGGGACACAAGGACCGGAAATCGCTTTGGACCCTCTTCGGAGTGTGTTTGAATCACTGGGAACGCTTACTGTTACGCCGCCTTTGGAGAACCTCAATAACGCCGATTGTATCCTGATTATCAATGGGGGTCCTTTGCCGGATCAGACAGAAGTGATGGATGCCGTGGAGCAAGCCCGGCGGGATTACGGTTCAGAAGTCATTATTCTGGGACCGGAGAACAGCCGATTATCGGAAATTGCCACTTATCAGTTTCATGTGCCACCTGAAGGTGAAACAGAGGTTCTGCGATCGTTTCTTCGTGTTGTTAATCTTTATGGTGGATTGGACAGAGAAGTTATCTGGCGGGATAGTGATGGGTATAAAACGATTGCACAGAAACTGCGATTTTATTCACCGGAATCCATTGCCGAGCGCTGGAATATCGATGCCGAAAATCTATTGAAAGCCGGTTTGCTGATTTCACAGAAACGGTCATTGTCAATTCTGGTCTGTTCCCACGGATTTCCCGATTTTTCCCTGTACCGATCCTGTCAAGATGCGATAAACCTGATCCTGGCTTCCGGGAATATCGGGTCGAAGGGTCGCGGGTTTCACTATGTTCCCCGCTATCAGAACACCCTTGGAATCATGCTGATGGGATGTTCACCTGGATTTTTGCCTGGGTTTGCTGCGATTCAGGAGGAGTCTGCAACGGATTGGTTTTCGACGTGTTGGAGTAAAAGAGTGCTGCCAATGCCGGGGTATTCATTTGAGGAGACCATGCAACGATTGGAAGAGGACCAGGTCAAATGTGTGATCTATCTTGGAGGATCACCTGTGGATTATCTGCCGGAATCACAAGCTCTGGTGTCACGGTTGGCCCGGGTGGAGATGATTGCCGGGGCCGGATTTCAATTGGATCCCCGGTGTCACTACTGGTGGCCGTTAAAACCATTGGCCCGGACGGACGGTACTTATGTGTCACCGGATAAACGGCTGCGATTGATTGAAAGCGGGGATCTCGATCCACTTCTGTATCAGGATTGGGAACTCATGGGACAATGGTTTCACTATGTTACCGGTGAGGAAGTTTCTTTGTCACACCGGAAAGTATTCAAGGAGATGACAGAAACCATTCCTTTTCTCATCGGCGTCAATCCTGAACGATTGCGGAACGAAGATATCGTTTTCCAGACATTTATTGACGAATCCAATAATCTGACGGAAACGGATCTGAATATCCGGGATCTGCCCCGGATACAGTTTTCATCGATTCCGGAACCATCCGATGCACCACTCCTGTCACAACTGCACCTGATCGTTCGGAATTTGGATGCATTCCCGGATTCGGAATCAATTTCCGATGAACTCAGAAAACACACCGCTCTCCTAACGGGAATTCATCCCAATGATGCATCCCGAATGAAAATCCCGGACCGGGTGTTTATCACTATTCATACCAATACCTTGCAACTGACCGGGTACAGCATTATTTATAAAGGTGTTCCCGAAGGTTCCATCGAGATCTGGGTTCGGGATAATCGGGAAGTGGGTCTGTTGACATCGGATTCCGGAGAATTTTTGAAAGTGACACTCAGTCTGGCAGAGGGATAGTCATGATCGATATTTACTCAGGAGGTTTTGAGCCTCAGGGGATGGCATCATGACCACCCATGGATTTATCGGATTGATTCCGGGAATTCCATTGGCAGGCGCCCTGATTATTTTTCTGGGACTGCCCATTGTCCGATCAAAAAAATATTTGCGATTTATCGCGCGATTTTCCATTATTGCATCCGTACTTTTTACCAGTATCTCATTGTTTCATTTATATGTGCTTCAACCAGATCGTTCCTATCTGGTTTTTACATTTAATAAATGGTTTTATGGCGATCAGGTGCGGTTGCTGATGAGTTTATACGCCAGTCCATTCTCATTGCTTCCACTTCTTTTTATCGGTCTGTTTACCTTGTTTCTCATTGTATTCCTGTCCAACCGTCAAAGGGATGAACATCACGAACTCCGGTTAACACGCTACGTGGTGCTCCTATACGCACTGTCCGCAATCCTGCTGGTCAGCGGTTCGTTCCTGTTGACCTTCTTTGCCTGGTCAGTGATTGGAATCGTGATGTTCATCATGACGCATGACCGGTTTCTCACTACGGAAAACCACGATAAAAACCGTTTGATTCTCATGCGGTTTCTCGTATTCGATTTCATGTTTCTTATGGGATTGATTTTGTTGCTCGGCCAATACAAAACACTGGAATATCACCAAATTCTTCGGATGGGACAAGTGAGATCGGCATCGCCGTTGATGTGGCGGATGATTCTTGCGGGGATTCTCATGCTGGTCGGGATTGGTGGGCGATTGCCTCTTTTCCCATTTTCCGGATGGCTGATGCAGACAAAGAAAATCCCACGGATCATTCAGTTGTATCTGTTTACATCGATTTTGCCGTTGGGGATTTACCTGATTCTGAGATTATCCTTTTTTTTCAATCAATCGCCGGTTTTACTAGTGGTGCTGGGAAGCATGGGAGGATTGAGCGTCATCTATGGTGGTCTTTCTATCCTTTTGCAGACCAATCGTAACCATCTTTCACCGTCGGTTATGCTGATGCTTGTTGGCATCGCGATGTTTCTTGCATCCATCGGTCTCGTATATTATACGTATCTCACGTGGCTGTTCACAATCTGTCTTCTGCCGTTTATTCTTATCCCCAAAGGGTTTGCCGCCACTGATCCCGTGAAAGAGGAATTATCGAATCTTGCGGAGGAACAACCGGGGTTGTATCTGGCTATCCGGGAAAATTTCTGGCTGGATGCAGGTCTTGACTGGATATTTATCCAACCTCTGAAGAAAACCGCGACTTTTATCTGGTCAGTGGACAGTTGGCTGGATCGCCTTTTTTCTGATGGTCTGGGAATGATCTTCCGAAAATGGGGAGAACTCTCCCTGTTTTTTGACACTACCCTCATTGCCGGGTTTCCCGGGGAAACGGGTCATGGCTTGGGGAACGGGTTCTTTCGTGTGTTTAAGAACCGGGAGTTTTACACATACCTGGTTCTTATTTTTTGTGTAATTTTTGTTCTCGCAATATGTGTAATCTTAATATAGGTTAGTACGTATGACAGCGATCGGCGATGCAATGCAGTCTCCCATACTCTCTATCATCGTGTTTCTTCCTGTACTGGGAGCCATAATTCTTCTGTTAGTGAAACCAGCGCGGTTATCCGGCAAAATTGCATCTCTGTTTGTCCTGATATCTTTTCTGCTCTCCCTGATTCCCGTATTTCAGTTTCAGTCCGGTCAGAGCGGGTATCAGTTTGAGCATCGATTGGACTGGATTTCCGGACAGGGGATACAGTTTCATCTGGGACTTGATGGACTGAGTATCTGGTTGTTTGAGTTGACATTTGTTATTGGACTCCTGTGCGTTTTATATTCAGCGTTTGTCTATAAAAGCAGCAGTAAACCATTTTATGCCTCTTTCCTGGTGCTGATTACGGCGTTCTCGGGTCTGTTTGCCGCTATTGATCTCTTTCTTTTTCTGATCTTCCTGGGTCTTTCCCTTGCGCCGCCATTTATCATTCTCAACCTTTCAAACCGCCAGCGGAAACAAGTGATCGGGTTAAAATCATTTTTGTTTCATCTCACCAGTTTCTTCCTGCTGACCATTGGATTTCTGAAGTTTTACGTGGAGAACAGCCATGTTACCGGTGTGTCATCATTTAACTGGGTTGATATCAGTCAGATCAGTATGCCCGTGGAAACCCAGCAGTGGCTGTTCTGGCTGCTTTTTGCGGGGTTTGGAATTCTCATGCCCCTCTTCCCTTTTCACAGTTGGCTGGCCAATGTTGTGTCGGAATCACCGGCGTCCCTGAGTGTTTTCTCCATGGCGGTAGGGATAAAAGCCGGGATTTACGGCATGTTACGATTTGCGATTCCCGGCTGTCCCGACGCTGCCATACAGTTCGCACCTATATTGGTGTACATCGCGTTGATCAACGTCATCTACGGCGGTCTGGTGGCTCTGGCACAACCGGATATGAAGAAATTGCTGGGATTTTCGTGTTTGAGTCATGCTGGTTTTCTTCTATTGGGCGCTGCTCTGATGAATTACGCCGGAATCATGGGATCCATGATGCATATGGTCAATCATGGCCTGGTGTTTGCCGCACTCTTTTTTCCCGTGGCATGGCTCCACCAGAAATACGGATCATCCCTGATAATGGATTACGGTGGTCTTCGATATATTCATCCGGTACTGGTGGGTCTGATGCTGGTTGCTGCTCTGGCATATTTCGGTATGCCGGGATTGAGTTGTTTTCCCGGATTTTTCCTGATTCTGGAAGCGGCTGTCCGAATTCAGGTCGTCTGGTCCCTGGTTGCCATGGCAGGGATGATTCTTACGGCTGCATACCTCATTTCTTTCATTCAGAGGGTCTGTTTCAATCCCGGATCCACAGTACTCCGGGATGATACACCCCGGACCGGTCGCATTCTCCCCGGCATGCTTGTGGTGATGGTCATCATCATGGTCTGGATCGGGATCATGCCTCAGACACTGATGTCCCGGTCCGATCGCAGCGTACGGGAGATTAACAGCATTATTCGTTCTCACCGAATGCTGCAGCGGCCGGAAATACAGAAAATAGAACCGGCCGGTTCCCTGGAGAAATTTCTCTCAACCCACTCAGACCGGATACCATACCCCGGAGATAAATAAACCATGAATGCTGCTCTATTGAAAACAATAGGGTTGGACTTTGTCTGGCTGCCGGCGCCGGTGAATTGGTAATGGCGGGACGCATCATTATCGTTAATGGCGTCCGGTATCAGATACGGGCGAGCAAAACCCGGGTACTCCTGGATGTTCTCCGGGAGGATCTTGGATTAACGGGTACCAAACGCGGGTGTGACACCGGCGTGTGTGGTGCATGTACTGTGGTGGTGGGGGATCGGCCTGTCCGGGCATGCCGGTGCACAATGGATGATGTGGCCTTTGAGGAAATCATCACTGTAGAGGGTCTGGCTGAAGCCGGTGTGCTTCATCCGCTTCAGGAGGCATTTATCGCCTCCGGCGCTGTTCAGTGCGGGTTTTGTACACCCGGTATGATCATGACGGCATATGCCCTCATTAAACGGCATCCTGAACCTGGCCGGGAGGAGATCCGGCGGGCGTTGCAGGGAAATCTTTGCCGGTGCACAGGATACGAACCAATTGAAAATGCCGTCATTCTGGCGGCGTCCTTGAATCTTAAGGATTTAAAGAAAGGTTGTGCAACAGGAGTCGGCGCGTCACCTCCCCGGTTGGGCGGTCGGGATAAAGTTACCGGCGCAGCCCGATACACGGCGGATTACCATATTCCCGGCTGCCTGTTTGGCGCTGCCGTCTGGAGCCCTGTTCCGTCCGGGATGCTGAATGATATGGATTTGTCAGCAGCCCGGAAATTACCCGGCGTGCTGGCAATTCTCACTGCTGCCGATGTACCCGGTCTCAATCGGATCGGCAGATGGCAGCAGGATCGGCCCGTGCTGGTGGACCGGAAGATCCGGTTTACCGGTGATGTGCTGGCTCTTGTTGTCGGTACATCGGACCGAATTGCCCGGGAGGGTGCTGCTGCTGTAAAATGCGACATCACTCCGTTACCCGGCCTGTTTTCCGTGGATGAAGCTGTCTCCCGGAAAGATTCCGACCTGTTTCCTTCCGGGTATCTGGCGGCCGAAATCACCATTCGTAAACCCGGACCGGTTCATTCCGAAACACAATCCGTGAAAACCGTTTTTGAAACTCCATTTATCGAGCATGCCGTTATGGAACCGGAAACAGCGCTGGCTTACTTTAAAGGAGAAGTACTCACTATTGTAGCGCCATCCCAGAATGTCTATTTCGATCGGTTTGAACTTCAGCGTATATTGGGTCTGTCTCCACGGGAGAGCCATCGGATACGGGTGATTCAGGCTGTGACCGGCGGTGCATTCGGCAAACGTGAAGACATGGTAGTTCAGCCGTTGGCTGTCGTGGCCGCATGGCATTTAAAACAACCGGTGAAAGTTATGTTCAACCGGGAAGAATCGTTCCGCAGTACATCAAAACGGCATCCGACCCGGATTCGACATATCTCTGAACTGGATAATTCCGGTAAAATTGTACATCAGGATGTGGAAATACTGGCGGATACCGGTGCGTATGCGTCCTGGGCACCAAATATTCTGCGAAAATCAGCGGTGCACGCCACTGGCCCTTACCGGGTGCCGTCCGTTCACATTCACGGGAAATCCGTACATACTCAGTCGGCGTTCTCCGGGGCCATGCGTGGGTTTGGCGCCACTCAGTCAATTATGGCAGCGGAATGTCATCTGGACCATATAGCAAAAATTCGAGGTGAAGATCCTCTGGCATACCGCCTTAAACGGGGATTGAAATCCGGGGATACCACGGCGACAGGTCAGGTTCTTCCTGAAACGTCCGGCCTGCCCGGGGTCCTGGAAGCTGCTGCTGATCGGTTTAACTGGTCCGGTCAGACCCATGGCGCCGTTACCGAAAATGGCGAATATGTCGGGTTTGGCGTGGCGGGCGGATTCTACGGAATCGGGTATGGCAATGCCATCCAGGACAGAGGCCAGGCGACAGTGACCATCGACCGGGATGGATTCCTGACTCTTTTTACCAGTGCTGTGGATTATGGTCAGGGCTCCGATACGGTGTTTGCACAGATTATTCAGGAGACGCTGGGTGTCCCGTGGCGCCTGATCAAGGTGGTAACCGGTGATACGGGGCAAACACCGGACAGCGGCTCAACTGTGGCGTCCCGACAGACGTTTGTTACCGGTAAAGCCGTGGAGAAAATCTGCCGGGACATGCGGGATGCGATGATGCCTGCAGCGGAATCAGCACTCTCGGTTTCCCGAAACCATATTACCGTCAACCAAGCGGGTTGGATCACCAATGATGATCGGGATCTCTCCTGGACAGAACTGGTATCCTGCGCTGCAAAAATGGATATTCCATTGAAGAAAAAGGGTCGGTACCTCAACCGGACAGCGTGCCTGGACAAATCCGGCCAGGGAGATATTTACCGCACCTATGCTTTTGCCGCCGCCTGTGCTGAAGTCCGGGTGAATCGAACCACTGGAAAAATCCGGTTATGCCGGATTGTCAGCGCCCATAACTCCGGGAAAATCATTAATCCGGTCATGGCTCGGGGCCAGGTTACAGGTGGTGTGATTATGGCTGCCGGCATGGTTCTGATGGAAAATTATCGTGTTGAAAACGGAATCCCAGCTTGTCGGGATTTTGATTCGTACATCATTCCCCGGTTCCGGGATATCCCTGAGATCGATGTTGTTTTTATTGAAGAAAACGACCCTGATGGTCCTTACGGCGCCCGGGGCCTGGGTGAACCCGCCATGCTGGCGGCAGGACCCGCTATTGTCAATGCAGTTTCTGACGCCACCGACCGATTCTTCAACACCATTCCGCTGACTCCGGATACGATAAAGATGGTTTGATGAAACATGATGATGGCCATATGATTGTGATGGTCGTGGGTACAAAAATTCCTTGTATGCACGAAAATGCCGCCGGATCATCTCGTTACAAGTAGAGATCGGGAAAACCGGATCTCGCAGGGAAGGCAGTCCGGGAGTATTGAAGGGAGTGGGTTTTGAAAACAATCAATACCATCATTTTAATTATTACAGTCATCATTATTATTTCTGCAGGCACATCCTCCGGTTTGGCAGCCGAGTATTATGTTGACGGGGATATGGGTCAGGATGAGAACGCGGGAACGGCATGGGGCGCATCGTTTCAGACCATTCAGCATGCCATTGATTCGGTTGTTGACGGCGATACCATCCATGTGGCTGGTGGGATTTATACTGAAAATATTACTTTGAAACCCGGAATCACTCTGTTAGGGGGATATACATCGGGTGGTGGCGAGCGGGAATGGCGGATTTACCAGACCGTTATTGACGGTAATCAAGCGGGGAAATGTGTGGTGGGCGCCGATGGCGTTCTCATGGAAGGATTTTATATCCGGAACGGTCGGAGTCTGGCCGGCGCCGGTATTTCTCACAGCTACGTCACGATGACGGTGAGAGATTGTTACATCCACCATTGTGTGGCAACAGGTGGAAATCCGTATGGCGGCGGCGGGATGCATTTTGTCAACTCGGAATCCCTCATCGAGAACTGTTTTTTTATCAGTAATGAAACCAATATTGATCCGGAATTTGAGGGTACCGAGGTAAATGGCGGGGCGATTCAGATGTGGACCTCATCACCGACCTTCATCAACTGCACCATTGAAGACAACCATGTCATTGATGTCACGGCAACCCGGGGCCGGTTTGGCGGTGGTGTGTGGGCGGTTACCAGCCAACCGGCGTTCTACGGCTGCTATTTTAAAGGAAACTCCGCGGCATATGGCGGTGGTCTGGGATTCTGGAATCGTTCGGTTCCCATTATTGAGGATTGTGTGTTTGAGGAAAATGATGCATATCGCGGTGGTGGCGGTATCGCCGGCATGTTTAATGTGGATGTTGTTCAGCCCGCATATTCGCAAATAAAAGATTGCGTTTTCAGAAACAACCATGCGGAATCCGGCGGTGGTCTGTTGATTCTCAGAAATAGTCGGATCAATGTGATCAACTGCCTGTTTTCCGGGAATGAAGCGGATAAATCCGGCGGCGGCGCTATGGTGATGTACCAGAGTATCGTTAAATTCAAAAATTGCACCATTGTAGAAAACCGGATGGCGGGAGATACCTCTCATGGATCGGCTCTGTATTGCGGAGAAGATACCGAGATGCAGGTGAAAGATTGCATCATTGCTTACAATACCGGTGCTGAAGCGCTGTATTTTGAAGGGATTGACCCCATGCAGGTATGGGTGGAAACCAGTGATGTTTTTGGCAACAGTCCGGAAAATTACAGCCGGAATATCATTGACCGGACCGGTATTGCCGGGACCATTTCAGCCGATCCCCTGTTTGTCACATTACCGGTTTCAGGGGATTACTACCTGTCTGAACCGGATACCGGCTCAGCGGATCAAATAAACAACGGCCGGTCTCCATGCATCAATACGGGATCCGGTACAGTGGCCGGCATGAACGCCGGGGAGCGCACCACCCGCACAGACCGGGTTTCGGATATGGCCACCGCGGATATGGGATATCACTACTTTCGCCCCGGCCCGTACCTGGCACCGCTTATACCTTTCCGGTTTCAACGCGAGATTGCGGTGGGGACTTCACTTGTTCTGGATATCCGGGATCAGGAACAGGCCATTGATCCCGGACGGATAGAAATGCGTCTGGATGGTGTGCCGGTGCTGGATTTGACGGTAGAGCCGATTTACCGGGGATATCGCCTGGAGTATACACCGCCGGAACCTCTGGAGATATGCCGGGAGTATGCCATTGGAATCACCGCATATAATGAGAATTCCGTGCCTCTGGCTGATGGGATTATTACTTTTGAGACAGAAGGATGTCCGCCGGAACCCACTCCCACACCACCACCTGGCACCGGTGCACCTGAACTGAATTTTCTGAGTGGATCCACCCGATTTACCGGGGGTGATGAAATGGACATAGCGATTGAACTGTATAATCCTTGGTTTCAGGATAATTCGGTTGACCTGTATATTGCCCTGGAAGTGGCGGGAACCTACTATATGTTTCCGGACTGGAACGATACAGTGACGGCGCTGCCAGAAAATCTGTATCCCGGGGAAGTCATTGTGGATACGGTACTCACTCTTGAACTGCCGGAAAACCTGGGTATCGGTGGTCCGTTCTGGTTCCTGGCTGTGATGACCGAACCGGGAACATACACCCTTGTGGGTGAGGTGGCGGCGCTTTCCATATATTTTGAGTAAGTGAACACCTGAAATAATGATATACTACTCTTTTGACGTGTGAGGGGGTGTGACTCTGACATTATTTTTGCGAGGTGTTTTTCAGTTTATATTTCCCGGGGCAGGTCTGTTTCTTGCTACGTGGATTCTGCTGGATAAAGGTTATCTTCTGACCTGGATACCGGGGTTACCCGGGTTTTATCCCCACATTGTCATTCTTGGAGGCGTCCTCCTGGGGTGGCGGTTCCACCGGGTACGGCTGGTATACGGGATCCTGCTTCTTACGGGTCTTGGCTGGATTCTTGAGGTGTCCGCGAGTCCGGGTCCGGAACCCTCCATTATTACCCGGCAGATCGCAGATATGGCGATCCTGCTTATTCCCCTGAACTACTTTCTCCTGGCATTTTTCCGGGATCGCGGGGTGTTCAGTCTCCGGGGACTCCTTTTTCTGGGGTTGATAGTCGTCCAGGCCGGCGGCATCCGGTTTATGCAGGTTTTTCGTCCGGAATCACTGACTCAATTCACGGAATTCGGCGGATTTCTGACACAGCGGTTTCCTGAAAACGGGGTGTTAGCCGGACCGCTGATTCTGGGAGCCGGGGTCCTGGTGTTTCTCCTGGTAAAATATATAAGGTACAAATCAGACCTGGTGTCCGGATTATTCTGGTCTCTCCTGACGGTAATGACCGGGCTGACGGTCCAGGCCGTACCGGCGGAGATGCGTGTGTATCTGGCATCTGCCGGGCTCATCCTGGTGATTTCTGTTCTGGAACTCTCATATCGCCTGGCCTACAACGACGAATTAACCGGGCTGCCCGCCCGGAGGGCTCTAAATAAAACGTTCCTGGAATTGGGGAACCAGTATGCGATTGCCATGGTGGATATCGATCATTTCAAGAAATTTAATGATAAATACGGCCATGATATCGGGGATGAGGTGTTGAGGATGGTGGCGACGCGACTCCTTGGCGTATCACGGGGCGGTCGGGTGTTCCGGTATGGAGGTGAAGAGTTTTCCATTGTGTTTCCATCACGGTCGAAAAAGGAGGTTATTCCTGCACTTGAAGAGATTCGGGAGGATATTGCCGGGGCGAAATTCACGTTGCGTGGCACGAAACGTCCGGTAAAATCGAAAAAATCCGGAAAAAAGAAAAAGACGCGTTCCGTCAAATCCATCGGAAAAATCACGGTGAGCATTGGTGTGGCCGAGCGAACCCCGAAGCTCAGCACTTGCGATGTGGTGATAAAAGCCGCGGATAAAGCGCTTTACCGGGCTAAAAAAGGCGGACGAAACCGGGTGTGCGCGTGATCATGGTTGCAGGTACCCTCTGAAACATTTATATTTCGGAGTGCGTATTTTAGGATAGGGAGGTGAAGAACATGATTAAGTATTTAACCGTTACCATCACCATCATAATGATTTGTCTGCCCATATATGCTGATGTCAGTTCGGACCGGATGAATCGCACCATGAATGTGTTTGCCAGCGGTATGGATAAACTCCTGCTGGATACACCCCATGTGTACGTGACCCTCTCTGATCATGTGGGCAGCTTCTATCTGGACGGTTCCGGCGCATTCTTCATCGGGAATATCTCCATTACCGCTACGGCCAGTATTTCCGTCTATTTGAATGACTGGAACAAATTTTTCTCAGGGATCGAAGTCAGCCGGGAAAACCTGAAAGCCCTCAGGGATCAGGCCATGACCCATCAGGATAGCTCCGAAGAAAACCCGGATCTGGAAGAACTCAATAAAGAACTGGAAGAGTTGGACAAGGAACTGGAGAAAAAGAAGCTCAAAGAACGGAGCATCAAAGAAGAAGACGCCCGGCGGAAAGAGGAGATGGGTTCCCATATTTCCGCGTTTAAAAAAGAATTGATCCAGACGATTATGGATTTTGGTCCGGTGCTGAAAGGCGTGGATAAGAACGAGAAAATCGTGGTGGTGTTCTTCGTAAAAGATAAGATTTTCCTGGAACGGTACAACGCGAACTACCTCATGGTGTCCGTAGAATGGGGCCGACTGATGGAATTGCTGGACATGAGTTCAGATGACCCTGCGATCCTCAAAGCGTTCAAATTTAATATGTAGGAGGGGAACCTGATCCTACCGTATTCCGTCGGATTCCCCGGCTTCCAGGGCGGATCGCCGTGACAGCTTAATTTTTCCCCGGTCGTCCACACCCAGGACCATCACCGCCATTGTTGTTCCGGGTTTCACGAATGTTTCGGGGTTATCCACCGGGTTCCGGTCCATTTCACTGACATGAACCAGACCTTCAGTGCCCGGCATAATCTCCACGAATGCGCCGAAATGTTTTACACCGGTGACCGTGCCCTGGTAACAGCGGCCCACTTCCGGTTCAAGGGTGAGTGCCTCCACCATATCCCGGGCGATCCCGGCGCTGCGGCTGTTCCCGGCATAGATCCGGACCCGGCCCTCATCGTTTACCGAGATATCTGCGCCGGATTCCGCCTGGATATGTTTGATCATTTTGCCGCCGGGCCCGATGAGGGTTCTGATTTTGCTGGTATTGATTAATATTGTTTCCGCCCGGGGGGCATGAGGTTTGAGATTATCCCGGACAGCGGGACAGATCCGGTGCATTTCCATCAAAATATGATTCAACCCGTTCCGGGCCTGGGAGATGGCTGATGCCATGACCGCTTCCGGGAGTTTCCCGATCTTGTTGTCCATCTGAATGGCGGTGATGCCCTTTTCGGTCCCGGCAACTTTGAAATCCATATCACCGAGATGATCTTCATCACCCAGAATATCCGTCAAAATATGAAACCCGCCGTTCTGTGCAATCAGACCCATGGCGATACCGGCCACCGGGCGGGTAATGGGTACACCGGCGTCCATGAGAGACAGTGTGCCGCCGCAGACTGATGCCATGGAGGAAGACCCGTTGGACTGGGTGATTTCACTGTATACGCGAATGGCGTAAGGGAAAATTTCTGTATCCGGAATCACTGGTTTCAGAGCCAGCCATGCCAGGTTACCGTGTCCAATCTCCCGACGGCCGGGGCCCCGGACCGGACGGACCTCCCCAACGGAATACGGCGGGAAACTGTAATGCAGGAAAAACGGATGTTCCTCATCACCGTGAATGGTTTCCACCCGGAGCAGATCCTTTTCCGGCGCCAGGGTGCAGAAGACGCATGCCTGGGTTTCTCCCCGGGTGAACAGTGCGGATCCGTGAGGTTGTTTTACCCAGTCAATTTCCCCGGTGATGGGTCGGACCGTGATCAGATCCCGGCCGTCAATCCGGGATTGTGTCTCGGCGATCAACGTCCGGACGGTCTCGTACTTGAGTTGATCCATGGCTTTGACATATTCAGATCCGTGATCGGGGTCGTTTTCCTGAGCAAACGTTTTAATCTCTTTTTTAATGGTGTCCAGCGCCCCATACCGGTCCTGTTTTTTTGGTATGGTCACGGCGGTTTTCAAGGCGTCCTGCCAGGTTTCTTTCACCTGGTTGAAAAACCGTACATCTTCAACGGGTTTTTCATGGGTCCGGGAAGTGATGTTCAGTTCAATCCGCCACGTTTGAAAGGTTTCGAGAATATTTTCGATAACCCTTCGGGCATGGTTCATGGCATCCAGAATAACCTCTTCCGGAACTTCTCTGCCGTGACCTTCCACCATGATGAGGCCATCAGTGCCTGCGGTGACAACCAGATCCAGATCCGCTGCTTCCCGGTTTTTCCGGCTCGGATTGATCAGGAACTCCCCGCCGGTTCTGACGACACGGAGCCCTGCAGCCGGCCCGTTCCAGGGAATATTTGACAGGGAGAGTGCTGCTGTGGCGCCCATAAGTGCCAGAACGTCGGTGTCAACCTCGGGATCCGTGGAAATTACAGTGGCCATTATCTGGGTTTCACAGCCATAACCTTCCGGAAAGAGTGGCCGGATGGACCGGTCGATGAGCCGGCTGGAAAGGATTTCCCGGGTGGAAAGCCGGCCTTCCCGGCGGCCGTATGCGTGAGGAATCCTGCCGGCGCCGGCGAACAGTTCCCGGTAATCAACAGTGAGCGGGAAAAAATCGATACCCTCCCGTGGTTGAGATGCAGAGACGGCGGTGACCAGTACGGCGGCATCGTTCTGCCGGACGATCACGGAGCCGTGGGCCAGGTTGGCCACCCGGCCGGTTTCAATGGACAAAGATGTCCCGTTAAACTCAAATGTTTTTTCTATCATTATCCAACCTCTTCTAAATGTCTGCTACCAGCCCCACTCGGTCATGTCATAATCCAGGAGTGTTCCGGATGTGGCGTCCATGAGGGCGGCCCAGAACCGGATGCCACCGGCGTGACCGGTGACTTCAGGCCACTCAAAATACAAAATGGTTTCCCGGGAGGATGTCCGGGTCTCAAAAGTCTGTGTCCGGTTGTCAATGGTTGAACCCCATGAGGGCCAGAAGAAATACGTTTCATACACATCCAGAGCGATATACTCCACAACACTGATGCCATTACCATACATGTCGGTGGTCATGCTCAGATCGAATGTATCACCGGCGGCATAGGTTTCCTGAGACGTTGCGATTTTCACGGTGCAGGGTTCGGTAAACCGGTTGTAGAAATCGTTGTCCACACCGCTGACAACAGCCAGGTCATCAATGCACCAGCCGCCTAAATTGAGACCTTCATCAGTATCAAGACTGAAGGTGATCCGGATCATGGGATCGGACTGAACATAGGATGTGATGTCATAGAAACATTGAGTCCATTTCCGGTCGATATGGTGAACGTAGTAGTCGTTTTCCCAGATTTTCACATCGTTCACCAGAATGGCAGCCTGATCGAATTCAGATTTTTCCACGGTGAGCCAGCGCCAGAACGTCAGGAAAACGCGGTTCTGACCGGTACAATCAAAAACCGGGGATTTCAGGACCATTTCGCTGTTGATCATGTAACTGCCGCTGTAATGGAGACCGGTTCCCCACATGTTATCACCGGAGTGGGGTGACGGTGCATCGTCAAGGATATTGTCTTCTTCGGTACTTCTTCCCCGGGCCCAGAGATCCTTACGTTCAATGAGTTCATGGGTCCAGTCTTCATCGGAAACATCCTCAAAATCGTTGCTGTAACACCGATATAACGGGCCTGAAATCATTGAGACATTCAGGGTCTGTGCAATTTCACCGGATGCAACGGTAATTTCAAATGCCAGAAGGGTGGCTGGTTCCAGATCGTCGGAAACGGTGAATTCAAAGGGCGAGGCGGCCGTGCCGGTCTCACCCGCATTGATACTTCCCAAATTAACAGTACCGACTGTGATGGTGACACCGGGTGTGGTGCAGGTCAGGGTGGCGATGGTATCGGCGGCAGTTTCCCGACCGGTGTTTTTGATCTCGGGATTGAATACAAGACTCTCGCCTTTTGACGGCACACCGTCATCATCCCCTGCCAGTTCATACTGAACTAAATCAAATGTCAGATCGGGTACCGGTGTAAAATAAACGATGGAAGGATATTCCCCGATATGGAGATCACCCCGGCGGATATGAAAATAGCCGTTATCGCCCCATCCGCTGCCCCAGGAGTTTTTCACGATCCAGGAACCGCCGTCACAAATGGTTTCGTCCCAGCCGACAATCACAACGGCGTGGTTGATACCGGTGGTGCTGTCGTCCTGGAAACAGCCCGAGGTATAGGCTTTCAGGTTGTTGTTGGCGCCGATTACCGTGGCTACGGGACCGTAATCCATGAGAGTGGCTTTAATGGAATCCACGGAGCTGTCAATTTCATCAAAATCTGTGACCATGATATAATCAAAAAATTCCTGATCCAGGCAATCCATATTCTGGGCCTGGTATGGATAATCTGATTCCAGGATGAACCCGTCATATTGCAGGTATCCCCATGCCGATTCTGTTGTTCCGCCGTTGCAGCCATATGAAGTTCTGACACAGTCCACAAGCTGCTGTTCGGAAAAATCATAGGTCTCACCGGTATCGATGAGCACTTTGGATTCCAGAACGGCTGTGGCACAAAACGCCCAGCAACTGCCGCAGTTCGCCTGGTTTTTCACCGGAGTAACACCATTCATATCCCGCCAGTCAAATACATCGGGAAAGTCCCGGTTGTCCAGGGCCGGATCCCGGGGCGGTTCCACCCAGTCAGAAGGCGGCTGATAGGTGAGTAAACTCTGAAATTCGGCATCACTAAGCTGTTCAATCCAGTTGATATCCGATTCTTGTGCTGCGGCAAATCCCACAGTCATACAGATTAAAGTTGTGAATGTTAATAGCCAGGTAATTTTTTTCATGGTGTCTCTCCTGATTAAGTAAACGTATTGTGAGCTATTTGTCCCGTAAACCCAATGTCTGTCAGACTGAGCGGAGTCGAAGTCCGGACAGCCCGTAGACACTTTTCATCACAAATTAATAATCCAGCAATTTCCTTCAATATCACAAAATTTCCCCGGAATCACCGGGTTTTTCCCAGGTGATCCTTCGAGTGCCTGCCAGCCGTCGGAACGGTGCACCCTGGGCGGCACTCCAGAAAGCAGCCTCTGAATCATTTATGATCGTTCCGCAAACCGCATCAACCCCCCATTGGAAAAGCAGGGGTGATAGAGGTGTTGTAGCGCCAAGAACGATGATGTACGCATGGTTCGGTATTTCCAGAAGCGCCTGAAATGTATGGTTTATAAACGCGCTGCCGGTGATGGCAATGACATCCATATCAGGGAATATGGCTTTTGCTTTTTCAACTCCGAGATCGCCCTGGTGGGGAAGCGCCTGAATCAGATCAAGGGATTTCAGGTGCGGTCTCAACCGGTGGAGAAAAGGAAACTCCCCCACAACAGCCACTTTGCGGTTCCGGCCGTGTTCCAGGATGAGGTCCTGGGCTTTCAACTCCACAAATCCATCAACGGGATCCGGAAGAAGGGCGTTGAGTGCGGCCATGCCCAGGGACGCCTCGATGAGTGAACTGCTGAGACATCGTTCCGTAAGGGTGCGAAGTGCGGTACCGTTCAGAATGCCGGCGCCGTCCACACCGTTCATGGCACCGGTGCCGCAGGGATCCCGGAAGGTCGTGGACATACCGGTTTTTTGGCCTTCCACAACCGTGACATACGCACCAATCACCGCACGCTCAACCAAATGATCGCCCGATACGGTATCCAGGATGTCTTTCAATAACTGCATGATGCCCCCCATAAAATGAATGTGTGTCCGGGGTTGTTCCGGGAGCGTATTACAGTGCCGAACGGAGGAAATGTCAAGGAAGAGTCAGGATTGACCACTTTGGTACTAACCTTTAGAAAACCATATGCACGAAAAGGTGTAATTCCAGCATCCTCAGTACCAGGAGAAGTTTGTTTTGAGTGTATGTTTGTTATGAGGAGGCAATTATGAAGGATCTGTTATTATCACTGGCGATAATGCTTCTGATCCCGGTATGGGGTTCGGCTGCCGTCATTCGTGTGCCTGCGGATTTTGCGACCATTCAGGCGGGAATTGATGCCGCCGTGACCGGAGATACCGTCCTGGTATCGGACGGCACTTACCAGGGGGAGGGATTCCGGGATATCCGATTTTTAGGAAAAGCTATCGTTGTCCGTTCTGAAAACGGGAGAGAACATTGTACAATCAAAGGAACAGCAGATTATGCGTCTGATTATCGCGCGTTTATTTTTGATCATAATGAGACGGATCAATCCGTGCTGAGGGATTTAAGTATTATTGACTTTTGGAGACCCGGATCTGGGACCGGTATTATGATGTTTGAATCTTTTGCAACAGTGCGCCATTGTGAATTCAGAAACAACAGAAATTTTGGTGGAGGTGGAGCGATCGATATAATTTTAGCGCCGGACACCGTTTCAATTTCAGATTGTGTGTTTTCCGGCAACGACGCTCATAATAGTGGAGGCGCTATTAAGGTATCAACTAGTTCAATTGAATTTACCGGCAACACATTTATTGGCAACGTCGGCAGTTTCGATGGTGGGGCTGTAGGACTTTGGCAGACCACAGGCACGATTGCCGATTGTGTTTTTGATTCAAATACGAATGTGGCTCGATGGTCATTGGAAGATTCTTACGGTGGCGCTATTGCCGCCTGGCGGTCCGCTATCACGATAATCAATTGCCTGATTATAAACAATATCGGACGTGGCATTGCTCAACAACCTTATGCTTATAGTGTGAATGGTGGTGGCGTTTTTCTGGATAGTTACCAGCAAAGTGAACCGAATAAAATGATTAACTGCACGATTTACGGAAACCGAATAGAAATTTCCGGAAATAATGGAGGAGTTTCAGCAAATCCAGATATTATTGTAAGAAACTGTGTGATTTGGAATAACGAGCCTGGTAACTACAGAGGTAGTCAGTTTGATGTACAGTACTGTGTCATTCCTGAGGGTCATTTTGGTGAAGGAAACATCACCGATGACCCGCAATTCTTTGTACCTGAAAACAACTTATACTATTTTCTGTCTTCCAGTCCGTGTATCGACAGCGGTCATGCGTTAAGCGCTGATATCTGTTTCAATACACCTGATGGCGAGGTCTGCCTGGATGAGCTATTTACCTCTGTTTCCGGAATACCCGACGGTGGTATTGTTGAGCGTGGTTACCACTATTCAGAACCCTGTGCGATTCCCACGCCGACGCCTGTCCCATCCCCGACGCCAACACCCAATCCATGCAATAACACCGGCGTGGAAATATTTATGCCGTCACATCACTATTTACCCGGTGACTCATGTGAATGTTCCGTGACTGTCTGTAATATGAATCAATCCGTTCTAGAAAATTATCCTTTGATTGTAATCCTCGACGTTTACGGGGAATACTTCTTTGGTCCATCATTTACGCTTGAATTCGATTCTTATCTTGAAAGCTACTCTGAGTTTTCTCCCGGAAAAACTCCGGTTGTTGTAATACCTGCCTTTTTATGGCCTGAAAATGCCGGGAGCTCTGATGGCTTATATTTCTATGCTGCACTCATGAATCCTTTGATCACACAGATCGTTGGCGAATGGGATTCCTGGGAATTTGGCTGGGGGGAGATGTAACTGCAGAAAAATCAACTCTTTTCAAACAAAGCCAGAAACTTCACATAGCAGGATGGATCGACTTCCCGGGCGTTTTCAATCACGTAGAGGGTCAACGTAAGGGATTCCAGAGCACTGCGGATACGGGAGTCCAGCGCATTGGCATCATAAAACCGGCCATGGCGATTATTCCAGTTTTTTGCGCAGTAGATCAGAGCTGTCGAATCAAAGGTTTCTGTTTCGGATTTTGTTACGTACCAGGGATTTGTCTGGATGATATGTGATATCGACAAATACAAAGGGCAGACAACCATTTTTCCTCCACTAAAGAGGACCCGGTTTACCTCACGAATGAAATTTATGTCGTCATCCCTCTCAAAATGCTCGAAAGAACAATGCAATGCTATCTTGCTGGCGAAACCATCCCTCACAGGCATGGTGGCCGCATTTCCTCCAATCATCAATCCGCTGATACCTTCGGGAAACACGATATCCTGTCGATAAACGATACAGTTGAAAAGGGAAGAAAATATTTCAGGTACTGGTGAGTGGTCGTTTGCAATATCAATAAAAACATCGCCATTTTTCAGGTCGAGAAACTGTGTTGAGAGATAATGCTCAAGAGATTTCTCAGGGAAATTAGCAGCCTTGCCGTGATCCTGGTAATCGTATCGATCATATCCGGCTTTTTTTATATATTGCCGGTAGTCATCCACATCTATGGTGTAATGTTTGATCTGAAAGCCTCTGTTATCAAGGTCTTCAATTATCCGGGAATCGTGCTCGGGATTAAATGTCAGCAATCCTCTTTTTTTGGGACTCCTGACGCATGCGTACCGGTATTCCCATTTCAGTGTTCGTATCAGATTTTTAATAAAAATTTTCAACTTGCTGTCTCCTGGATCAACTTTACTCAATTATTCGTAATGTGTCCACATCGAGTCATTTGTGTAGTTCGCGAAGCCACAATTGACAAGGAACGAGAAAGCGACCTCGATAAGTTTCCCTCAAGCCAAGGTATGTAAAACAAGGAGATGTGAAATAGGATTTTTCTGTAAAGTAGAATTTCACCCCAGTGAGTATTCGGGAAAAGAACTGAACACCTCCCCCAACCCGCCTTCGCCTGATGGTGGCATCAAAATGTTTACTGAACACCTCCCCCAACCCCCTCCATGCGCTGCCACGATGGAAGGGGCTAAGATGATATCATGATTTTTTTGGCGAGATTAACAATTTTTTGGAGAACTCTGTCTAATGAATTGACAACATCATCATTTCTAAACCGGATCATATGGTATCCCATGTCACGCAATATTCGTTCGCGATACTGGTCATGTGAAATGTTCTGTTTGTGTATTCCACCATCAATTTCAATGATCAGTTTCAGACGGTGACAATAAAAATCGACGATAAAGCGTCCGATGGCATGCTGCCTCCTGAATTTCAAACCTTTTAGCTTTTTGTTCCGGATGTTTTCCCACAGGATCTCTTCTTCAGGTGTACTATGCTTTCTCAGAAGCTTAACATTTCTCTTCTGGTGGTATTTAAACCGATCTGTTTTGAGCGAAACACCTTTTCTCATATATCCGCAACTTTACCTCTAATTTATAGTATACCACAAGTATATCCCCCTTCCATTGCGAAGCACATGGAGGGGGGTCGGGGGGAGGTTTTTGAAAGATTAGAGGTGTTCCGAAATGTGAAAATGGCACTATCCCTGATTGAATTATTTCTAACAGCGCAAAAAGCTCACATCCTGATTATCTTGACGGTATGTGCTTCCTTATAGACTTGATGAACCAGTCTTCACTGGACGTTGATCCCGTGGGTGCACCGTATTTTAATGCACAAAAAAGATGCTTAAACACAACCTCTAACCATAGGGGGAAGCATCACGTTGAACAGGATAGAGAAACATTTCAAAATTAACCGGGTTTTCCGGACCGGCAGCGATGATGATGCACCACTGATGAATGTGTCGCTCTGGGAGGGTATTGTCCTGGGAATTCTGACGTTTGTGGGAGTGGTGGTCCTGGCAAGTATGGTTTTCGGGCCTGACCATATGGTCTCTGATATAAACAAACCAGCAGTATTGGTGGTATCTGGTGCTGACCCGGGAGGTGATTCCGCGGAGGCTGTTTCTGCGGCGCATCTGTTCGCGGATCAGTTCTTTTTGACACCCCGGGATGCGTTGGTTCAGACTTATCCTGAGTTCGGGGAGTAAACCGGTGTGGGAATGGATTTTCCCAGATTGGACTATTGGAAGCATGGAATATGGGAATCAAAAAATGAGAATCAACGGTATGGTGCTTGTTCTGCTGATGGTGACAGCGCCGGTGTTTTCTTTTGATCCATCACCGGTAACGGAGATCCGGTACCGATTTTCTCCTGTTGTGATGGTTGTCTCCGGAAATTCCCCGTTATATGGCTCTCTGGAGTGTGCCGTCCAAACTGAACCCGGAGATATTGTCAGGATTCTCACCGAAAACCGTATCCTGCCATCGGGTCCGGCCAGTTTTGAAACCATATATGAACAGGCTCAGAAAATGGATCTGAACATGTTTCCCCTGGATAAAATGGTCAATCACCTCAATGAAGAATGCCGACAGAACATGAGATATGATGTTGAAAATCGTCCGTTGTCCGACGCCGATATATACCCGGTGATGAAACCGGATATGAAGGAGGATATGCCGGGTCTGACCGTCAGGATAACCGTGAAATCTCCACCGGATGTATCCTTAATTGAAATGCCGGAAACAGTCACCGTTGATTATGCATTCGAAATTACTCTTCTCGACAACCGGGATCCGGTGCCGGGACAATCCCGTGATGTAAGAAAACCCCGGCTTCTGAAACGGCGAATAGCGGGTACGGACATCATTGAAGTGTCGACGTGGAAACTCCTGGCAACGATGATGTCCCGTTCACGTGAAACTCCGGTTGAGGATCTCATTATTGTGCTGGGTCTGGTGGAATTACGGTTGCCCCGCATATTAAATGCACAAAACCGATGATTATTTACGTCTTATAATATCAGGGGGGTAAGCATCGGGTTGAATAGCCGTGAGATTCGAAAGCTTCAAAGGTTTTACAGAAAACACCGGGAATTTCTGTACGCCCACGCATATTTTCTTACCGGTCACCGCGAACGGGCTGAAGATGCCGTGCAATCAGCCATGGCACGAATTTTGGCAACAGACCGGCTCCCGAAAAGTATCAAAGCTTACGCATATCAGTGTATCAGGACGGTCATAATTGACGAGTGGCGGAAGGTCCGGCATATGGATGAAACGGTATTGAAGGAGAAATCCGGGAGCCATCCGCCGGAAGACGTCCCCTTGATCATGGACCTTCGGAAATGTCTGTTCCGGCTCTCACCCCTGGTGCGGGAAACGATTCTGCTCAAAATCAACGGCGGTCTGACATACCGTGAAATTTCGGAAATATTTGGTGAAAACCTCAGCACGGTGTCCGCTCGGTACCGTCGGGGAATTGAAACCGTGAAAGGATTATTGACGTGAAACCGGATAAAAATTTGGATGGGATAGAAAAACACTTAAAAAAAGCCGTAAGACTAACGGTTTCACCGGATCTGGATGAGAAAGTGAACCGGTTGTTCCGGATTGCCCGGGAGGAGGAAGTGTCGCAAGGGGGACAACGGATCCCGCTCTGGGGAGGGATTACCGTGGGAATCCTGGCATTTGTGGGGGGGATGGTCCTGGAACGTATCGATTTTAAGCTTGATCCCAAAGTTACTGATCAAACAGCCGTGATGGAAGTATCCGGTGCTGTCCCGGCAGACGATTCCGCGGTGGTTTCCCCGGGGACGCACCGGTTTGCGAAACAATTTTTTCTGACGCCCCGGGAAGAACTGGTTTTAACTTATCCCGAGGCCGGGGAGAATAACGGTGTGTAAATTCCGAACTGACATGCGTCTATAAGGACAGAAACGGGAGGGAACGCATGAAAAAGCGACTGCCAGGAAAAATGGGAATCAACAGCATGGTGTTTGTTTTGCTGTTGATGGTGACAGCGCCGGTGTTTTCTTTTGATCCGCCGCCGGTGAATGAGATCCGGTACCAATTTTTTCCCGTTGTGATTGTTGTCTCCGATAATTCCCAATTATATGGCTCTCTGAAATCTGCCGTGGAAACTGAACCCGGAGATATTGTCGGGATTCTTACCGAAAACCAGATTATTTCAACGGATTCAGTCAGTTTCAAATCCATAGATGCACATGCTCAGAAAGCGGGTATGAACGTACTTCCCCTGGGCAAAATGGTCAATATGATGAATAAAAAATGCCAACTGAATATGAAATATGCCATGGAGTATCTTCAGTTGACGGAATCCGGTGCGTACCAGGTGATGAAAACCGATATGGAGGATGCGCCGGGCCTGTCCGTCGGGGTCACCGTGAAATCGCCGCCGAGTAATTCCTCAAAAAAGCCGCCGAAAACAGTCATTGTCGATTATTCTTTCGAAATTGCTCTCCTCAATGGCCGGAATCCGGTACCGGGAACAACTCTGGATGTGGGAAAACCCGGGCTTTTGAAACGGCGGGCAGGCGGTACGAACATCCTCGAAGTATCGAAATGGAAACTCCTGGCGACGCTGATGTCCCGAACACCCGAAACGCAGGTCGAGGATCTCATTATTGTGCTGGGCCTGGTGAAATTGCGGTTGCCGGATTCTGAGTGATGGATATAATTAATGTAAGGAGGTAATTTAAAATGTATCATATCCCAGGCATGATACTTGTTTTTTTACTCTTCTTTTTACCGGTTTCCAGCGAGAGCGGGAACATTCCAGACGATTATCCTGATATTCAGACATCTACTAAAAGTCTACCGGGGCAGCTTCACACAGATGTAGAATGGGGAATCGACTTTGTTGATAATCCAAAAACATTTCACGAGTTGACAGATCGTGCTCTCCGATTGGATTCGGCAGGTCATCCGCATGTCATGTACGGCGGTGACAGGCTTTATTATGCATGGCATGACGGTCTTATCTGGAATTATGAAATTGTTGATTCAACATCCGGAGTCGGCGTATATTCTTCGCTTGCCCTCGATTCCTTCGACAAAGCATCAGCAGCTTACATTGACTTTCCAACAGATTCGCTGAAATATGCTTTTCAGGATGGTTCGGGTTGGCAGGTTGAAGTTGTTGACTCACCTGTTGAATGTCACTTTATTTCATTGGACATAGACTCCTCGGGCTTTGCCCATATCTCCTACTTTACTGGATTAATCCTGAAACACGCGTTCCAAACCGATGGCGGATGGGAAATTGAAACCGTTGACGATGGCCCATTTGCGAAAGGCTATACATCCCTTGCAATAAGTGAGGATGACATCATTCATATAAGCTACCTGAAACTTTACTATCTGTACTACGCGAAAAAACAGGACGGGATTTGGCAAACAATTGAGGTGGATCCAGGTCCCGGTTCCTATGGAGGGTATTTCTCATCAATCGCCCTGGATAATGAAGGACACCCTCATATCAGCCATTATAGAGGTCAGGGAGGGGACACTATACAACACTCATATTGGAACCAAAACACTTGGATCACCGAAGAAATCGAATATGTTGGAGGCGACAGCAGTTATTATAACTCTATCGCAATTGATGATTCCGGTTTTGCCCATATTGGATACCTTTATACGGAGGAGGAAGTCAGTCGGCTTCGGCACGCTTATCAAGACCAGACAGGATGGCATATTGAAAATGTCGCTAACATTCGGGCTCATTTTTCAATTGATGTCGAGCCGGGTGGATTCGCTCACTTTATTTACACCGATACATCCTGGCTCTATTTGAATTATTCGTTTCAAGATGCAACGGGATGGCACTCGTCTATTATTGATGAGAGCGCTGATGTTGGAAAATATTCAAGTCTTGCTATCGATAGTGAGAACTTTTCTCAAATCAGCTACATAGACCAAACGAATGGTGATTTGAAGTTTGCTTATCAGGATCAATCAGGATGGCATACTGAGGTGGTGGATTCCGATGGTGACATCAGGTATTCATCGACATCTCTGGCAATTGATTCAGATGGGAAACCCCATGTTTGCTACTATGATTACTCATCTGAAGACTTGAAATACGCAGTCAAACAAGATCGAAGCTGGGTAATAATGACAGTTGACAGCAACGGTGATGTCGGATCAAATGCATCCCTTGTACTAGACAGTCACAATAAAGCGAGAATATCATATTGCGATCGGACCGGCATGACACTCAAAGTAGCATCAGGGAGTTTTCTCGGCTGGGAGATCGAAATTGTTGACAGTGAGAGCACATTCAACGGCAATACATGTCTTGCTCTTGATAATCAGGGATATCCCCATATCAGTTATAGTTACGATAATCCTCAAACTAATGATAATGATCTTCGTTATGCATTTAAGGATTCCGAGGGTTGGCACCTGGAAGTTATTGATACTGAGGGAGATTGCGGCATCTATAATTCAATGACGATTGATAACCAGGAAATTGTCCATGTCAGTTACTATGAAGAGGGGCATGGTGATCTGAAGTATGCTAAACGCAACCTTGAAGGTTGGCATCTGGAAGTTGTTCAGAGCATAGGTGGAGCCGGACAATTTAATTCGATTATATCGGATAATGACAATTTGCCTCATATTGTATATTACTACCATTATCTGAAGGTGCTGAATCACGCTTATTTTTCAAATGGCAGTTGGGAGTTCGAAATTGTCGATGACAGAGCGCACCCCGGTTTTTTTACATCAATTGTGACTGACGCTGAAAATTTTATTCGTATAAGTTATGGTGACGGGTACAGTAAGGATTTAAAACATGCTTTTCAGCATATCCCGCAGCCTACAAAGGTGCCCACTGTAACGCCCACGCCGACATGTCCGGAATCCGGCGTTGCGCTGGTCATGCCGTCCCACGAATTCCATGCCGGGGACGAATGCCGGCTGACCGCCATGATCTGCAACCGTGATCCGGCGCTCTGGGAATCACATGTGTTTTTCTGCATTCTGGCCTACGCAGGCGCTTATTGGTACGGTCCGGACTGGACAGCCGAAGTCACCTGGGAAATCATCGCGTCCATCCCACCCGGCCTTACCGAGCGCGTCGTGATCGAACCGTTCGTCTGGCCGGCCGATACGGGTTCCGCCTCGGGTCTATTGTTCCTGTCCGCCATAACGGACCCGGCCATGAGCGAGATCATAGGTTCTGTCGGCGAATGGGAGTTCGGGTGGAGCGAATGAAACCATCCGGCAGCGAACGTTGTCTTTCAATGGGAGGAACCATGAAAACAATCCGGATTCAGCACGAAAGTTTATTGATAATCACGCTAGCATTCATACTGTTTTCAGGATCCATTGTATGCCACGCATTCGAATGGATTAATCCACAACCCTTCGGTGTGGGAATCGCCGATATTTGGGGTAACAGTCCTGATAATCTATATTTCTCAGGACTTTCAGGAATGATCCGGCATTGGGACGGGACTCAATACGAAGTGATGAACACAGGGTATTTCCCGTACACAACTTGGTGGGGTATCTACGGTATTAGTCCGGACAATATCATGGCAGTCGGCGGTAGTGACGATGTGATTCACTGGGACGGGGAAACGTGGACAGACGTGAGCATACCAGGCACTCAAGCAGGACCTACCAGTGTCTGGGGAGCTGAAACCGGGGAGTATTTCGTTGTTGCCGATCGTGGCTGGGTCTGGCGATATGTGGAAGGGATATGGCATTCCAAGCAGATTGACTATTATCTATGGTTGAAGGATGTGTGGGGGTTGGCTGCAGATAACGTTTACGTTGCTGGATATGCGCCCTTTGGAATCGACTCTATTTACCATTGGGATGGAGTAGAATGGAGCCCGATCGGTGATACACAGGGTTGGGCAATTGATTCCCTGTGGGGTTATTCCTCTGAGGATATTTGGGCTGTCGGTGAGGAAGGTCAGATTTATCACTGGGACGGGCAATCATGGACTTTCTTCGATCCGGGAGGAAACCTCCATTCCCTGAAAGATTCCTGGGGCTCCTCGTCAGACAATATCTTCTTAGCAGGCACGGGTGGAATGGTTCGTCACTTCGATGGAGAAAATTGGAGTGCGAACTACATTGACGGTACAGATTCAGAGCGGGGTATCACCAGTTTATGGGGAATAGACGATTCCCATATCTACGCTGTTGGGTCGGCTGGCTTGCTTTACGAATACGACGGAACTGATTGGACAAATCTCCAGACCGGACCTATCGATCACCTGAGAGGTGTCTGGTACAGCGCTGAAGATGAAGTATTTGCTGTCGGCGAAAATGGCATTACAGTGAAATGGTCATCAACGGGGTGGGAATATATCGACAGTGGTGTTACCGATGATTTTAACGATACATGGGGACAACAGGATATGATCTATGCTGTGGGTGATAATGGAACCATTATCCACTGGAATGGTGATAGCTGTGAGCGGATGTCCAGCGGTACGACAGAGGATCTTCAATGCATCCGCGGATTGATCGATGGAAGCCTTTTTGCTGTCGGCGCAAATGATACCGTTCTACGGTTCAGTAATTCTGAATGGAGCAACATGTCAACGGGCTATGGTATAGACTTGAATGGCGTCTGGGCGGCCGATGAAACCAATGTATATGTTGTAGGCGAGGTGATCGATTTTTCTATGAGTTCCATAATCCATTGGGACGGAAATTCCTGGTCGCTCATGCCTAACGAAGCATCTGCCAGGCTGAGCGATGTCTACGGATTTGCACCGGACGATATCTTTGCCGTGGGCAAAGCATCGACTATTCTACATTACGATGGACAGGAATGGACAAAGTTTAATTTGGGAGATTTCCCATGGGTAAAAATGAATAGAATCGGTGGTGTTTCTTCTGATAATCTCTATGCCGCTGGAGATATGTTTTTAGTCCGGTTCGACGGTACGGACTGGATTCCAGAGATCACAGGTGTGGGATATGATATCATGGACATGTGCCTGGGACCTGATAACGAGGTTTATTTTACTGGTGATTTCGGTTTGTTAATGTCTGACAGGAAATTCCCGGATCCGTGCCGGGAGACGGGTGTATTGATATTAATGCCATCTCACGAGTTCAGACCCGGCGACATCTGTGCATGCCGGGTCACGGTATGTAACCGGACCGATACTGAGATTATTGGACATCCACTGTTTGTCATCCTGGATGTTTATGGGTGTCTTTACTTTGCCCCCGGTTTCACTGAATCCCCGGACCATTATCTGGCTCAATATCCAAGCTATCCCATAGGCGCTACAAAAGTTAATGTAATCGATGCATTCACCTGGCCGGAGGGAGCAGGTTCTGCCGAAGGTATTTTCTGGTATGCCGCACTGACGGATCCTGCTGTTACTGAGATCTTTGGTGAATGGGATTCCTGGGAATTCGGATGGAGCGAATGACACCATTAGGCAACGAACGTTGTCTTTCGAATGGGAGGAACCATGAAAACAACCCGGATTCAGCACGAAAGTTTATTAATAATCACGCTAGCATTCATACTGCTTTCATTATTGACTCCGTGCCAAGCTCTGGAATGGATTAATCCTCAGCCTTTTGGTGTGGGAATCGCCGATGTCTGGGGTACCGGTTCGGATGATATTTATTTCGCAGGACTGGAAATGATCGGACATTGGGATGGGTCTCGATACGATATCATGGAAACAGGGGAGCAATTCCCTTACACATATTGGCGGTGCATCTATGGTATCAGTTCAGACGATATCATGGCGGTTGGCGGTTGCGGCGATGTGCTTCACTGGAATGGGGAGACATGGGTTGATGAGAGCATACCGGGATGTAATAATACTTTCTACAGTGTCTGGGGCGCTGAAACCGGGGAGTATTTCGTTGTTAGCGATCATGGACTTGTCTGGCGATATAAGGACGGAATATGGCATGTCAATGATATCAACTATTATGTATGGTTTTATGATATATGGGGGCTGGCTGCAGATGACGTTTACATCGCAGGAGATGCAAACTTTGGGGAAGAGTCTATTTACCATTGGGATGGAACACAATGGAACCCGGTCAGTGATACCGAGGGATGGTCGATTTTGTCTTTATGCGGATTTTCCTCTGATGATATCTGGGCCGTGGGTGAGTCGGGCCAGATTTATCACTGGGACGGGCAATCATGGACTTTCTATGATCCCGGATCGCCCCTCCATGGGCTGTATGCTTCATGGGGTGTCTCGTCTGATGATATATTTTTTGGTGGTTGGTTTGGACTGCTCCGTCACTTCGACGGAAACGACTGGAGCAAAACCTACATTGAGGGTGAGCTTACAGGAAGATCAATCTACGGTCTGTGGGGAATAGACGATTCATATATATTAGCCACCGGGGATGCAGGCTTGCTTTACAAATACGACGGAACGGATTGGCAAAACCTGCAAACCGGACCGATGGATCACTTCAGAGGCATCTGGAACAGCACCGACGATGAAATATTCGCCGTTGGCGAGGGTGGCGTCATCGTAAAATGGTCATCAACGGAATGGGAATATCTCGACAGCGGTGTTACCGACGATTTGAACGATATCTGGGGGCAATCGAATATCGCCTATGCAGTTGGTGATAACGGGACTATTCTCCACTGGAACGGTGATGTCTGGGACCGGATGTCCAGCGGGACAACAGAGGATCTTTGTTGCGTACGCGGAGTGGATACGGGACCTGTTTTTGCAGTCGGAGCGAACGACACCGTTCTACGATTCAGAGGTGCTGAATGGACCGCTATGCCGACAGGCAGTGGCATAGACTTGAACGGCGTCTGGGCATCCGGTGAAGACGACGTATATGCCGTAGGCGACAAGATCGATGACATGGGTTCCATTTTCCATTGGGACGGGAACGCATGGTCACGCATAGCCAGCGAAACACGTGCCGTGCTATGTGATATCTATGGATTTGCACCGGATGATATTTTTGCCTTGGGCAATGGACCGACAATTCTACATTTCGACGGACAGGAATGGACGGAATTAAGTTTGGGATATTTTCCAGCTGGACCAATGAATAGAATCGGAGGCACTTCTTCGGACAATATTTACGCCGCAGGAGATTATCTATTGATCAGTTTCAACGGTACGGATTGGACTTTGGAGTCCTCAAGTGTCGCTGTTATGGATATGTGTCTGGGTCATGATGACCAGGTCTTTTTTACTGGATATAGTGGTTTAATAATGTCCGACAGGAAATTCCCGAATCCGTGCCGGGAAACAGGCGTATCGATATCGATGCCCGCCAACGAATTCAGGCCTGGTGATACTTGCTCATGCCAGGTCACGGTTTGCAACAGGGCGGGTACTGAAATCATTGAACATCCCCTGTTTGTCATCCTGGATGTTTATGGGAGTCTCTACTTTGCTCCCGGTTTCACTGAATCCCCGGACCATTATCTGGCTCAATATCCAAGCTATCCCATAGGCGCTACAAAAGTTAATGTAATCGATGCATTCACCTGGCCGGAAGGTGCGGGCACTGCAGAAGGTATTTTCTGGTATGCCGCACTGACGGATCCTGCTGTTACGGGGATCTTTAGTGAATGGGATACCTGGGAATTTAGCTGGAGTGAATAACACAATGGCGCAAGAATTTGCTTTAAAAACAGGTATTTTTTCTGAAAGGATTTTAAAATGCAAAGAGTTTTTCTGATCAGTTTAATAACTTTATGTGGAATTGTACCTTTGAAAGCCGTGAATGTTTTCCGGGTGCCCGGGGAATACCCGACAATTCAAGAAGCCGTCGACGCTTGTGAGGCATCAGATATTATTTTAATATCTCCCGGGACATATACTGGGGACGGCAACAGAGATGTATTGATCGATCAAAAAGAAATTGTCATCAAAGGGGACACTACGGATCCTTCTGAGGTTATAATCGATGTTCAAGGTTCTCCGGAAAGCTCTCACCGTGCCTTTAACTTTATAGCCCCCGAATACCAGCGTAATCTTAATCAAATTCGAAATATTACCGTGCGAGGAGGTTATGCAATTCTGGAAAATGATGGTGTAGGCGGTGGCGTGAATATCACCGGCAACGATTTTTTAATAGATTCCTGCCGCTTCGAGAACAATTTGGCAGATGACAGAGGTGGTGGTATTAATTTTTTAGGAGATGGAATATTAATTTGTGAAAATACTGTATTCCTCAATAATTCAACTACTTTAAACAGAGGCAGAGGTGGTGGGCTTCACGCCGGGTCAGCGATAATAAATGCATGTTATTTTGAAAATAATTACTCTCACAATTCTGCCGCGGCAAAGATTTCTCAAGGCATCGTTACCAACTCAACTTTTATCTCTAACACAGCAGATAGAGATGCCGCCGGATTATCAATTTCAGACTACGGACAAGTTGATAATTGTGTGTTTGCTTTCAATGAAAGTGGGGTTGGGGCAGGAATTTCATGTGCATACAGCGACTTCATAACAGTCTGCAATAGCTTGTTCTATGAAAACCATGTGACAGGGGGTGCCGCCGCCTGCAACCTTTGGGGTCTTATCGAGTTTAGATTGACTAACAATTTATTTGTGAACAATTCATCAGATTATAGCGGGGGTGCAATTTCGGTCAATTCTTATTGGGGTTTAATTGAGAATTGTACTTTTTATGGAAACTCAGCCGGATATGTTGCGGGATCCATTCATTTTTGGGGGACCTATGGGATAGATATCGTGAACACTATTCTATGGAATAACAATGCCCCAAATGCGCCGGAGATGCTTCTGGAATATATGCCCCAGACAGGTGTACCCTCAATCGTGAATATCGATTATAGCCTGATGGCCCCGGATACTTCCATCTTGGAAGAGTATTGTGAACTTAACCTGGGTTCTAAAATCATAGATTCGGATCCATATCTTGTTGATCCCGAGATAGAAAATTTCCGTCTCAGTTATAAATCGCCTTGTATAGACAATGGGTCTGACACAGGTCTTCATTCCTCTGTGGATCATTTCGGTGACAGCAGAATAGTCGGAAATTCAGTTGATATCGGTGCTCATGAATATCAAGAACAACTCACGAGAGGTGCCTATCTGTTTATGGAGGATGTTGCATTAGAAGCTGGTGATCTGTTTATTCTCGATTTAGTCGCCGCTTCGGATTACTGGGGACAGCAAGTTTCCATTGTAGTGGCTCTGGAGGTTGGCGGCGTCTATTTTTTCTACCCGAACTGGACCAGATCTCTGGAAACTAAAGATGAAGTGGCAAAATATGGTCGACTTTGGCTGGGACTATTTGATTTTTCATGGCCGGCGAATGCAGGAAGCCAGACCGGATTATCTATTTGGAGTGCGATATTGAATCCGGATGATTTCTCCATAATCGGCGAAATTGACTGTGTCGACTGGGGATATTATTAAGAGGGGTTTATTAATATGAAGCTGTCGAGAATATTGGGAATTCGAATGGAGTGAATAACAATGAAGAAAATAATCACATGTCTTTTCATCATTTTTCTGTCAACCACATCTTTAGCTGCTATTCTCCACGTTCCTTCTGAATACACCAATATCCAGGCGGGAATCGATGCTGCCGTGGATGGTGACACTGTTGTGGTTGCGGATGGGACTTATACCGGAACCGGAAACCGGGACATCGATTTTCTGGGGAAAATCATCACGGTTACCTCTGAGAACGGACCGGAAACCTGCGTCATCGATTGTGAGCAGGCCGGACGGGCTGTGATTTTTCAATCCGGGGAAACCGCATCTTCCATGTTCAGCGGATTTGCTATTCGGAATGGATTTGTAGATGGCCGAGGTGGTGCAGTGGCCATCGATCATGCTACTGCCACTATATCAGATTGCAAGTTCGTGAGTTGTTCCGCCGAAATTTCGGGTGGTGCCGTATATATCGGTGATGGTGGTTCGGGTGAAATCCTCTCCTGTACGTTTGAAGGGAATACTGCAAGATTCAATGGCGCTGTCTATGTCAACCGATGGTGTTTCGATATTACAATCACTAACTCGGTGTTCACCGGAAACAGTGCTGAAACGGGTGCTGGTGCAGTATACACAGGTGGCAGGACAAGTACAATCAGCGGCTGTACATTCACCAACAACCGTACATATACCGAGTCCAACAACGGGATCGATGTACTCACCGGCGCAGGCGGAGCTCTCGCTGTCGTTGATGGTACGAATACACTTGAATGTTCTATAGACAATTGCACATTCCAAGGAAATTCCGCTAATTGGGGGGGAGGTATTCACAACTCCGCACAGACATCAATTACAGGATGTACATTTTTAGAAAATCAAGCGGGTACGTGTGGTGGTGCAATCTTCATCGATTCTGCTGAGATGGGGGAATCAGAAGTTGTGATCGGAGGTGATGCCGGGAATGGCAACATTTTCCATGACAATAGAGCCGGATGCGGCTCAGATTTATTCTCCTTCGGCGATGTGTCAGACCCAATAAATGCCACATACAATCAGTTTTCCGGTCATTTTGGATCAAATTACTACGTGCATCCCATACCTGATTTTTCATTGACGGGAAGCACAACCGGAACAAACCCTGTTAATCAGGATCTTTTCGTCTCGGAAAACGGGAATGATACCAACAACGGCCTCACGTGGGATACTGCGTTCCGATCAGTAACCCATGCACTTCAAGTTGCATCTGGAACGGCGGAAAACCCCATCATCATTCATATCGGTGCCGGTACATTCTCACCGACCGTGTCAAATGAGAGCTATCCGCTGCAGATGCTGGATTATATAACAATTTCCGGCGAAGAAATGAACACCACTATTCTCGATGCGGAAATGACGGAAAGAGTGGTCTTTGCGTATGAGGACTCAGGTGTCTATCTTCAAAAATTGACAGTCACTCAGGGCACTGGCGGTCTCCTCAAATATAATAGTTATGCAGGCGCAGGTGGAATCTATTGTTACCGGAGTTCACCTGAGATCTCTCACTGCAGAATCACACACAATTCAACAGAAGATCTTGAGTACAATTCTGTTTATGGTGCTATGGGCGGAGGTATTCTGCTGGAAAATGATTCGAATGCAGTCATTACTTTGTGTCTGATAGATTACAATACAGCAGAAAGTCTTTATAACAATTCATCCAGACCCAATGGTGCGGGAATTTGCACCATTGATTCAGGACCGATTATTACAGATTGTGATATCAAATTTAACACAGCCTCCGGAAGTGGTGGAGGGATCGGATGTGATCGTAACTTATACCTCGATAATGTACCTGAGGTTTCAGCGTGTAATATCGCATTTAACACCGCCGGAACCGATGGGGGTGGAATCTGCGTCAGTTATGCATTCTGTAATGTGTCAGACTGTAGTTTTGTGGAGAACACAGCGGGAAATCATGCCGGCGGTTTTTTTGATGATTCTTCTGGTATTACCAACAATGTCACCGGGTGCACTTTCTCCGGGAACCGGGCGGATTCCGGTGGCGGAATTTATCAGGATAGCGGCCCGGCAATAATTACCGGAAATACCTTCACAGATAACTGGGCACAATACTCCGGTGGAGCACTCTGTGCCGGGGCAACAGGAGTGGTCATCGGCGGTTCCCAGGCGACCGCCAACACCTTTCAAGGTAATGTTGCCGGGTCCGGAGCAGATCTGGCCGGCGGCTCCCAGAACGCACAATACAATATCTTCGCAGGTAATGTGGAATCCGATTATTACGTCACAGGTAGTTTTGATCTGAGTCACTCTGTCTCGAATACAACTCTGATCAACCGGGATTTTTATGTCAAACCCGACGGTAACGACACACTGGACGGTTCGGACTGGACCAATGCCTGCCGGACACTGCAGCATGCGATGAGTCTGATTCAAGGGACGGAATCCACTCCGGTTACCGTATTTCTGGCTGCCGGTACATATTCGCCGTCTGTAACCGGCGAAATTTTTCCAATTCCGGCCGTAAATTTTGTTTCAATAAAAGGCGCTGGATCAGACCAGACCATTATTGATGCGGAACAGACCGCAGGCTGTTTTGTCGGGGCCGGGGAAAGGCGCGTTGATTTTTCGGGAATGACCATTACCGGTGGCGAAGCGACCATAGGGGGCGGAATCTGCCTTAGCACACAGCCGGACAATTGGGTGATCGACGATTGTGTATTCACAACCAATCAGGCAATTTCCGGCGGTGCTGCCTATCTCGGGGGGGAACCGCTCTTTCAGAACTGCCGATTTACCGGAAACTCAGCGGTCAACGGTGGCGGAATCTATTCCTTTTCAAGTGATACACATTTCCGGTCATGTGAATTCCGGGACAATTCTGCTGAAAATGAAGGTGGCGGTGTGTGGGCGACTAATGGACCGCTGGATTTTACGAATTGCATATTTTATGGCAATTCAGCCATTGAAGGCGGTGGATTGTATCATTGGAATTACAACGGTCCCCATCTATACAATTGTTTATTTTTCCAAAATTCGGCAAGTGAAATCGGCGGTGGAATTTCTGCATATAGTCTGATCCTTGAAAACTGCACCCTATCGAATAATAACGCGGAATCCGGGGGTGGAGTTTACGCTAAATGGGACCCTTACGCTGGGTTCCATACTCAAAATAGTATCTTCTGGCTGAATGCACCAGATCAATTTGTATCCGATGAACAAGCATACATCGACATTACCTTTTCCAACATCATGGGTGGATATACAGGCGAAGGCAATATCGACGCTGATCCAATATTTGTAACCGGTCCCGACGGTGATTTTTACCTGAGCCACACCGCAGCCGGGCAGGGCGCAGACAGCCCCTGTATCGATACCGGCAGCGGTCCAGCGGCGGATCTCTGTTATGAGATGCCCCTGGCACTCACCTGTATGGATGAACTCACCACCCGAACTGACGAATGGGAGGACAGCGGCACAGTTGACATGGGGTTTCACTATTTCCCTGCTGATTACGTAACACCGACACCGACAGTTCCCCCTCTCGGCGTGGATCTGATTTTGTCAGAAGACACTTTCCAGCCCGGAGACACTTTCACATTGACAGCATTTGTATCCAATCCGGGGCCGGAAATTTACTCGGAAATACCCCTGGTTGTCCTTCTTGACGTGTATGGAAATTATTTCTGGCACCCGACATGGACACAACCATTCAACTTTGAATCCCTTGAGCTAATGATAGGGACTGAAGATTTGATACTTCTGGATTTCATCTGGCCGGAGACAGGGACGAGCGCTTCCGGAATTCGCTTCTACGCTGCGTTTCTGAACGAATCCTTCACCGCCATTCAGGGGAATTGGGATATGATCACGTTCGGGTGGGAACTTTAGGATGGCATAATGGTATCCCATGTCCGCAATGGTCGAATCAGCAAACGGGTCTGTTTTCGGTTGTCATTACGATCAGGGACCGAACCGCCAATGAAATTCAGCGAAATCACCGAGAATAGCTGAGAAATCCAATTCCAGCATGGCGCCGTAAAAGATAAGGTTATCCATTGTCAGGGTTCCGGTATCGGGCCATGTAATGGAGTCGATCACATGAATTTCAGTTGTCCCGTATGGCACATTCATGGACATGAAATCAAACCCGGTTTCACTGGAAATCCAGGTGGGCCAGAACCAGAATTCGGATGCGATATTCAGGATAAAGAACACCGGAACTTCATCTATGGGCTGTGAGGGATTGTTTAGAATTCCGTCCACGTAAAAGGGATCACCGGGATGAATAGATTCAGGCATATCGATTTCCACACCCAAAGGCAGCGTATCACCCCAGTCTTCGTCATCCCGGGGCCGAATCTTACAGTCTCCGGATATATAATCATTGAGTCCTGTCATCCAGCCATAAACATATCCCACAGCAGGGGGCGTCTCAGTTTTCGACAGGAGCAAGAAATAAAGGCCTGTCCCGTCATTGATCTCAATAATACCGTACTGATCCTGAACAGATGTTACCACCACATTCTGTAAACGAATCAGGCAGTCAACAACCATCCGTTCACTGGCCATATCGCATGTGAGATCAATCGGGTCGGGTACGATTCCGGTCCCTGTCACTTCCGGGGGGTATTCAGTTTCACCTGAAGTAAACAGTGTGAAAGTACCATCGGAACCTGCGACTTCCCCTACAGCGGTCACGGTGTCCCCGCGATCAGCAAGCAACCGTTCGTCGCCGTCGTAAATCGACGTACCACTCCAGGATCCTCCCTCCGGATCCTGGACATTGGTGACGGCACCGCCGAGTCGACCTGTCTCAACAAAACAAACAACGTTTTCGATCCTTACCCTTTGACCATTGAGTTCGCTTAAATGTTGCCGGATGAAGCTGATACTGTAAGTGGTCGGTTCTTCTGCCTTGATCATTACTGGAAAGACACATGCTGTCAGCAAGAAAATTGTGAGTATTTGTCTCATTATCTCTCTCCCTTCAACCCTAATAAAATTCCCAACCGATTTCCTGGATATCTCCAAACAAATTGAAGGTTCCCGTATCAAAGGCAGCGCCATAAAACCGGAGTCCGGAAGCAGAGAAATCCACAATTGGCCATTCAAAGCTTAATACGGTCTCATGGTAGAAGGAATCAGGACCAACAGGAACATTTTCCTTGAAATCGATGCCATTCTCATCAAAAGACTTCCAACCGGGATAAAACCAGTACAGTCCATAGATATCCAGAATAATCCATACATCACCATGATAATCCGAAGAATCCGGATTATACAGATAGTAATGCAGGTTGAACAGGTCTCCTTCCTCCAGTGAGGGATCCGTCAAAATCAACTGCATGCCCTGTGATGTCATCCCTGTGTCCGGATAGTGGTATCCCATGTCGAGAATACCGGTATCGGTGATATTGTCGGTCCTGGTTGTCAGTTGATCCATGCACACTGTCCCGGGGATTGTCTCGTAACAATATGATTCCACCGGACCGCTGCCGCTATTTTCACACGGACTGTAGGGAATGCTGCCGTCACAGTCCTGGCGCAGGTAATAATTGCCGTTATCACCGGCAACAAACAGGGGGTCCGCGGAGATGTTTCCTTCCCCGGGATAACCTCCCCGGACAAGGGAATACGTGACCATCGGCTGGATGCCACCTTCCGATATGATTTCCTCAGGCTCATCATTCCAGAAAATGCAGTTAATGAATCGGGTATCCTGCTCTTCTTCAAGGTATGTTCGGACGGCACAGCCATCCCTTCGTTCCGAATTTTCAACCAGAGTACAGTTCGTGAAAATCGCGCTGGATCCTCTCTCCGCCATCAGATAAATGGCGCCTGCTTCAGGAATGAACGGGTTATATTTCCGGTCTGCTTGGTTCAGGGCAAACAGGCAGTTCATCACATCGATACTGGATTCCTGTTCACAGTATAAAAAGAGTCCGCCCCCCTGGTAGGATTCATTACCATTGAACCGGCATTGAGTTACCGAAGCAGATGCTTTCCGGTCACAGTAAATATGCAGGGCTCCCCCCTCATTGGCCTCATTCCCCGTGAAACTCGAATCTGTGATCAGAAATGGCGAATTTTCCCTGCCATCCATAAACAAACCCGATCCGTTCAGTCCTCTATTTTCAATAAACCTGCAGTTCGCCATAACCGTTTCTCTTCCATCGGAGCCATAGCAAAAAACGCCACCACCGTCCTCCTGAGAAGTGTTACCGCTGACGGTTGTGTTTATCATTATGAGATCTGATGCCGCCAGATACATGCCTGCACCTGAATTGTTGCTGGTATTATCTCTAATAATGGAATCCTCTAATTCCAGATCCGAACTTGAAGCATACAATCCACCGCCATCAGAACCGGAATTGCCGGCAATCTCTAAATCAAATAATTTGACTTCATCACAATTTATCAGGGAGATACCGGCTCCATAAGAGCCATAACCACCGGTAATACTGAGATGACTGACGGTGATGTTGGAATTATAACTTCCGATGAGGACACAATTGCTGCTCTCAGCATCAATTACGGTCGTATCCCGGGATAACCCTGTGATTGCGACATGACTCATCAGCGAAATTGGGAAAAGTTCACCTGTGGTTGATGGACTGAATACTCCATGATCAAGGTGAATTGTCACAGGATCCACTTCAGACCCGTAAATCACTCCGTTTGCATGGGTGATCGTCCGGAAAGCTGTTTCACTCGTCAATCCATCATTGGCGTCGTTACCGGAGGGAGACACATAAACATCCTGAGAAATGGGATTCATCAGTGAAACACATCCGGTGAGATCGAATGCCGCTTGAGGGGTAACGTAATAATCCGAAAGGTGGTATCCGGAGAACAGGTTGTACCGGGAATTGATCATGGTTGATGGTATTCGTGAACAATACAGGTCCACTCCTGATCCGGCATTATTGTCAATAAATTCATTGCCGTTACCGTCACTTCCACCAATGATTGTTTCAGAGCAGTTGTTGCAATAAATGCCGCCGCCCAGGGTCGCGACATTGCCTGAGATCACACTGTTCGTAACGGTCATGGAAGCATGGTAGCTGAATATACCCCCGCCATCCTCGCTGGTATTATTGGAAATTTCACACGCATCAATCACCAGTACTGATTCCCCAGATAAGAAATCATCAATATAGATACCGCCACCCTCATCGTATGCTTCATTTCCTGTAATTCTTGAATTCCTGAGAGTCGCTGACGATTCAATTGTAACGGAAACACCCCCGCCGGCGTGATCTTCGGAAATATTATTTGAAATGTCACAGTCTTCAATTACAATCGTGGAAAAGTAACCACAATTGATGCCGCCACCTCCCTCATAAGAAGCACTGACATTTCTTGAAATTTCGCTGTGACTGATTTCTGCCTCTGATCCAAAGATCCGGATACCTGCATAACCATTATTCTCTGTGATCACACAGCCGTTGATATCGGCATGAGAGAACCAGAGGTTGACCCCGCTACCGAGATTTTGAGTCACATGGCTGTCAGACAGGATAAAATCTGAATACTCGCTGCTGATTCCAGATCTCCCCGCATTTGTGACAGTCACACCCGTGATGGACACGCCTTGATCATAGTGACCTGAAAACCCGGGTCCCTCTGTCTGGCAATCGAGGATCGTATCCAGGGATCCCTCACCGATAAATGAGATATAATTCATCATGGGCAGCATGGTAGCATCCTGACCGGTCATCAGCTCATAGGTTCCGGAAGCGAGATGGATTGACCGAGGTTCGGTTTCTGTTCCGTAGATCCGGCTCAGGGCATGGTGAATGGTGCGGAAAGGTGTTTCCGAAGTTAAACCGTCATTCGTATCATCACCATCAACAGAGACAAACACATCCTGTGTAACGGGCGTCATTTCCGATATGCAGTTATCAAGATTAAATCCTTCCGGCGGAGATACATAATAATCTGAAAGATGGTAACCGGAAAAGGTGTTATACCCGGCATTGATGGTTGTTTCATTTATTTCCCAAATATAGATATCCACCCCGTCGTATGCACGGTTATTTTGAAAATAATTCCCGGCGCCTGCCTCACCACCAATAATGGGATTTGACCGGTTGGAGCAATAAATTCCGCCACCGAATCCGGCAAAATTATCCATGATTGTGCACCCGGAAATCAGGGGTGCCGCCGAACGGTAAACGAAGATACCCCCGCCTTCTCTTCCGGTATTTCCCGTTATTGTCGTGTCCTGGATTATTCCGGTTGTGGTTTCACCATAATAGATTCCTGCTCCATCATCAGCCGTGTTTGAATCCAGGAGGCAATTCAGGATTACCGGTGAACAGTACTCGTCAAAATAAATTGCGCCGCCTTTGCGGCTATCGTTCTGGATGAACTGACAGTTTTCAATAACGGGGCTGCAATAGTATCTGTAACAAACGGCACCCCCATTACGGGATGCTGTATTAGAAACAAACATGCAGTTGGTCACGATCATGGAAGATTCACGTGCGCCAATGGCGCCCCCCCCGTGATCATCTGATGTATGTACATTGTTTTCCCTGAAGATGCAGTTATCAATCGTTGGAGATGCACGGAGACATTTCACTGCTGCGCCAAGATCACCTTGAATGAATCCATTCTGAATTGTCAGTCCTCTTATAATAGTAGCCGGCGTTTCATCTTGCTGAATAATAAACCCTCTTCCGGAATTTTCACAGTCGATAATAGTTGTTTCTGGTCCATTTTCGGATTGAATCAGGATCGCCTTTCCCGTGGTATCGATATTCATGTTTCCGACACCTGTGTAAGTCCCGTCTGCCACCAGGATCGTATCACCATCAACAGATGCGTCGATTCCAGCCTGGATTGTCGGCTGATCCCCGGGAACATGGATTATGGCCCCTTGCGCACCGGACCCGAAAATTATTAACAGGACCAGACCGCATACAACACAGATCAAAGCACTATTTTTTCTCATTTTTTATCCTCCTTGTATCTATTATACTTCTTCTCCTGTCACATGTCTCATGTTCATTCTCGAATTCCAAAAAAAACCTCTCCATATGTGAAGACGTAAAAAGAAGTCGATTTTGTGCATGCCTTTGAGATTTAGTGTTTTGAAGTCGCGGCTGGAAATTTTTTTTGAATAAATTCAGTGAATTTAATTTTGGTCTAACAGAAAAACCGTTCCAGCATAACCCAACCCATCTATTCGTTCAGGTAACCCAACGCCTGCAACTGTTCGATATCTTTCATGGACATTTGGATGGTTCCAGTGATTCCGTGCTCCGGCAGGGATCTTAATTCAATCATGTTTTGAAAACTCTCGGCCATGAGCGGATATTGGGAGGCAAGGTTGTTGTTCTCCCGCGGATCATCCGGGAGATTAAACAATTGTGCCTTATGGGGTTTCCCGAATTGTCCGATAAATTTCCATGGAGGTTGATAAAAGGCAATGGGTCCGAATCGTCCGATACCGTGAGATTGCATGTGGAAAAACCCTTCCTGAAAATTTGATGCATAAGGATTGACGGATTCAATTCCGGTTAATGAGAGGATTTCGTGGTTGATAAAGGTTGTTCCGGAAGCCGGTAAAATTTTATGACCAGCCGATTCAGCATACCCTCCGGTATAAACCACGGGTATGGCCACCATTTCCTCAAAAACAGCGTTGTTATGAAACAACCATTCATGTTCCCAAAACGCTTCTCCGTGGTCACTTAAAATGATCACAAGAGAATCATTCCAGAGGCCGCAATCCTTTATTTCCCCAATGATTTTTCCCAGACACATATCACCATACCGTAATCCGGATTCATAAAGGCATTTTAAACCACTGATCTCCTGCAATGATGGAACACGGTCAAGTCCTGTAAACGATTGAAGTGTTTTCAACTCCATCAAATATTCCCATTGATTTCCATCACAATAAAAATTTGGAAACGGATGGGGTGGGGAATATGGCAGGTGAGGTTCTCTTAAATGGACATACAAGAATATCGGTGATTGTGAAGACATGGACTGCAAAACAGTTTTTACAGTGTCTACGACTTGATCACCGTTAACCTCCGGATCCTCATTGTCGTTCTTCTCATCGAACAAGTTGAGATACTGATCGAAACCGCGCCTGAATCCGAATGCGCCGTTTATCGACTGCATGGCATTGACGCCAACAGTCTGGTACCCTTCTTGTTTCAATTGTTCAGCAAGTGTCTGCAATGATTCCGGGATTGTATTTCCTATTTTGAATACCCGATGAATCTCCGGGTTCACACCCGTCATCAGCGATGTCACTGATGAGGTTGTGTAGGGTGCTGCCGCTACCGAGGGTTCACATTGCCGGCCGAGTTTCGCTATCCCGTCGAGCACAGGTGTCAATCCCAAACAGTTTCCGTATGCACCCACAGCATCTGCGCGCAGAGAATCAAGAGTTATGACAAAAATATTGGGTTTCTTGATCTGTTCTTCGGCTTGCTCAATATGGTTGTCCCTGATTTCGGATCCTGTCGTTTTCTCATGTGAAACACGGATTCTGTACTGACTTGAAATCCAGTTATCCGGATTGCTGAGGGTAATTTTTGCACAATGTTTCTCACTGAAATTATCGGAACCATTGCCAAACACAAATTCTGCCTGTGTTTTACGAAGTGTCCACAAAGATCCCAACCATAGTGAATCCCTCTGGAAACCATCCATCAGGCGTTCGATATGGATAATTCCGTTACCGGACGGAAAACCGGTGATACGTAACCGTTCATTGGGGAATACAACAGGATAGATTGTCAGCGTTTCTCCGGGATTTATCTCCCACCAGCCATCATCGGAAGTCAGGTATTGAGGTGAGATTATTAAAGATCCGTGTTTCCCGGGAAACCTGACGCTATCAACATCAAAGTAGATCTCAGGCGGTTGTGTTCCCTTGGGTGTCTCCAGAGTCATAATGTTATCTGAAATATTCAATTGTTTCCTGGGAATCTCAAACTTCAGATCCTGCCATTCATGACTCATTAAAGCGTCACCGATCTTTTTCCCATTGACGGATACGACCAGTTTTTTTTGTTCAGCAGCAGAACCTGCTTGTCTGCACCGAACCACAATATCCAGGTTTTTCCGGTTTGAGCACCAGAATCGAATCCGGGTCACTCTGTCAATGGAAGTTGCAAAATTTCCTGAAACAAAATCTTCAATGTCGTACCCCTGATAACAGTGGACATAAGCGCTTTGATTTCCAAAATCAATTTCCCGGGCATTCTTATATTTAAACGCTTGTTTGACGGCCTGTGGATCATTTAAATCATTCATGGTTTTCAGGAGGTCAGATTGAAAAAGGCCGATGAAGAGAATTATTAGAACAAAGCTCAAGATACAGAAAAATAATTTCTTAGGCATAATGATCATTTTTGGGCTCTCCGTTTTGAATCCATCCGGAACTGAATATCAGCAGGCACATTATTAATGGAAAAGAGTATTTAAACAAGGTGGTGAGCCTGGAAAAAGACGCGTAAATCCGGGTTGAGAACAATACCGGGTTTACCAATTCTCCGCCGAATGCCTATAATGTCAGGGATAAGATTTCTCTCTGCGTTCGAAATGACGCGTATTATAATCGGAGTGACGTGGTGCTTACATTGAATAATTGGATTGGGAGTTTGTAATGGAAATACGAAAAATTACCAGTGAAGAGCGCGTGTTGTTTGCCGAAATGGATGCCTACGCTTTTGGTGAACAAAAGGAGGGTCCTGCTCCCGATACGGTTCTGGATACCATTGATCCTGCTGAGACTATCGGCTGTTTCGTGGATGGAAATATGGTGGCGGGACTTCGCAATCATCAGTTCCGGCAGGCGGTGCGGGGTGAAGTGAAATCCCTCAGCGGTATCGGGTGTGTCTGTTCATACCCGGAACATCGGAACAAGGGCTATGTCCGGGAACTCATGAAATCGGCCTTTTTAGATATGCGGGACCGGAAGATGAGTGTGAGTATGCTGGGACCGTTCCGGGAAAGTTATTACGCGGCGTTTGAGTATGTCACGGCCAACTCCGATGCCTACCTGGCGGTTCCCTTAAATGCATTTCTTCATTACCTGCGGGAGCCTGCCGGTGAGAACTGGGAATTTGAACGGATGGATTACCGGGAAGCCCGGCCGGTGTACTCGGCTTTCATGAGGGAAACGGCGCCCCGGCAGTATCACGGGTATCTGCTCTGTGATGAGATTTCCGACGCCAAATGGGCTGACCAGTTCAAAAACAAAGTATTTCTCATTGTGAAAAAAGGTGGTGTCGTTCAGGCAGTGGCGCAATATCGTCTCAAAGGATTTATGGACCGGGGTGAGATGATTATTGGGGAGATGATCTGGCGGGATATTGCCGGCCGGAACGCCTTGTTCGGGTTCATATCCCGGCACCGGGATCAGGTGGAGACTGTCAAGATGCGGATCCCTTTCGGTCTCAATTTCTACCAGTGGCTCAATGATACCATGCCGCCTCTGGAGATGAAAGTCGGCGCCGGTGGATGGATGGTCCGAATCATTGATCCGGTGGCAGCTCTGGCAGATATCCCTGTGGATGGGGAGGGTTCCGTCACATTTGCACTGACTGATCAGTACTGTTCCTGGAATAACGGTGTCTATCGCCTGACCTCCCGGGCCGGCCGGTTGCAGATGGAACGCGTCGAAGAATCAACCGGAAACCGGATGAATATTCAGGGATTGACGGCGTTGCTGTATGGAACCCTTCCGACAGTGGAACTTATCGCCAGAGACTGGATCCATACCACCGGTGATGACGTTGATGTATGTCTTGACACCTGGTTTCCTGTCCGACCCATTTTCAGCACGTTTATGTTTTGACCTGAGCCATATCGAAGTGTAGAGTTTCACCACGTTTTGACTCACTTTTAGATTCCCTGGATTCCGGTCTTCCTCCTTCGCATGCTTCGGCGGGACAGGTCGCCGGAATGACAAATTAACTATTATTCAAGGTTCCTTCCATCAAATATCACGCAACGCGGGTGCGGACTCAGGGTGACAAGCTTGGGAACTTCTGTGCCCTTCGACTCCGCTCAGGGTGACAAGCTTGGGGTGACTATTTTGGGGTGACAGAACTCCGCTCGGGGTGACAAGCTTGGGAACTTCTGTGCCCTTCGACTCCGCTCAGGGTGACAAGTTCTAACTCTCAACCTGGAACTCTCAAAACGCATGTCCGATGGCAAAATGAAAGGCGTACGAGTCTTCCCCGGGTTCCCGGTCAAGGTTGAACCCGATATCGCCGCGGATGGGTCCGATGGGTGTGAGGTATCGCAGGCCAAACCCGGTGCCGGGGCGGAATAAGGGTGATTCAGGCATCTCCAGGAAAACATTACCGGCATCCAGGAAGATCCCGGCTTCCAGGCTTTCCCAGATGGGAATCCGCAGTTCCAGGTTGGTGAGCAGATATGAGGTTCCGCCCAGGGAGGAATCCTCCACGCCCAGGGGACTCAGTTTGTTGTGTTTAAATGCCCGGTGAGTGCCTGCACCGCCCAGGAAATACCGTTCGCTCAGGGGCAGGCTGCTGTCACCGGTTTCCCAGGCAAACCCGACGCGGATTGCTGCTGCCAGAACGATATGATTTTCCCAGCCGTGAAAATAGAGTGTTTGGAAATCCAGCTTGATGAAATCCTGGTCACCTCCCAGAAACGGTCGGGAATACTTGCATTGGATGGATGAAAACATGCCTTTCTCCGGTGTAAAAGGATCGTTCCGGGTGTCCCAATCCAGTCGCGGGATGATGGCGCCGAAACTGCCGGTTTCGTAATCCACACCTTCATCCACGTCGGACTTTACATCGTATGCATCCTCGGATTTGAACAGGTAACCCAGAAACCCTTCCAGATCCTCCGTGAATTCATAATGCAGTCCGGCAGCCGCCTCGGTGGTTCTCATACTGAAACTTTCGTGAGTGGCATCATCTTCATATTGAAGTTTCAAGGTGTTAATTATTTTCCAATTGAATAGATACGGGGTTCTTAACCGGCCGGATATCATGTTGTAATTTTCACCGGCAGCTCCAGCAAGAGTACCTTGTATGGCCCGGCCCAGAAGATTGCCTTCCTGGAGGAGCAGGCTGGCTTCGAATCCGCGGTCCGTATTGAAATCAGTACCCATAACGATTTTTCCTGTGGATCGTTCCGTCAGGTCAATAACCAGTAATTTCTCTTCATCTTCGCCCGGCACCGGTTCAAGCCGGACAGAAACAGTATCGAACACACCCTGTTCGTATAATTCTTTCTCCATTTCTACAATAATCTCCGGGGACACCGGTTCGCCCCGGTGAATATTTCTGGCCTTGAGAATAGTGCCGGCGCGGGTTTTAAAGTTACCGCGGATCACCGTAGCGCCGAGACGGTTGAGTTGACCCTCCGTAACCGTAAATTCTATCCCGGCTTCCGTTTCGGATATTTTGTTAATTTTCCTTTGAACCGAAACATCCAGATATCCGTTTTTCCGGTAAAATTTCTGAAGGTCGATATTGGCATCCGATATGGCGCTCACCCGGAAGATCGCTCCCTCCGTCAGTCCGGTTACAGCGAGCAGTTCGTCGGATGTAAAATCCTCGATTCCATGGAATGAGATTTCCGTCATCCGAACCTGTGGTCCTTCCTCGACCTCGAACTCAACGGTTCTGAGGTGACCCGAACCGGGCATCAAGCGGGCTTTTATCCGGGCATGGGGATATCCCCGGCTGGCATAATATCCCGCCAGACTCTTTTCACTGTCTGTGAGTGTTTCCGGTCCCGGGTATGATTTACTCAATCCGAAAAAACGGGGTGGATGGATGCCTGCCGCCGGGATTAACTCTGCATCGGATATGCGGGTATTGCCCTTGAATACGATGTTTTCCACACGGTGACGCTTGCCCCGATCGACGGTAATGATAAACGTCTTTCGGGTTTCATTATCGGTGTCACTTTGGGTGAGTTCCGCATCAAAATACCCCTTTTCTTCCAGCGTGTTTTTCGTGCGTCTTACCAGTCTTCGTTTTTCAAGATCCGTTAATTTGAGGGCCCGTTTCCGCCATGTTTTCAACACTTCTTTCCGTACGGAATACCCGGTTCCTTTAAGCTTGACCTTATGCCGGGAACCCACATCCAGATTGACGGATATTTCGCTGGAATCCGGTGATTGAGTGATCGTGAATTCCGCTTCGAGATACTGATTCCGGCGAATCCGTTTTTGTGATTTTTTTAGATTTTTTTCCAGTTCCGCTTGATTGAACCCTTTTCGAAGAGACCGCCACCGGTAATACCGGGTATACACTTTCAGCCTGATTTTTTCCCAGAACCATGGGGTTCCGGTAAGGGATGTCTCAAATGAATCCGGGACTGTGAGAGGGGATTCAGTGATGGCGATGGTAACAAGGGTGCCGCCATCAGACCGGGATTCCGAAAGTGTAATATTCACATCGGGTTCGGGGTAACCGGCGATTTTATAGGCATCCCGGATGGTCACACCGGCATTCTCGACGGATTCCGGTTTAATCCGGGTAAATTTCTTCAATCGGGACGCGGTGATCACCTTTTTCCGGCTCATCTGATCTCTGCCGGTTACTTTAATCTTACAAATGTATTGCAGGGGAGTCGTCTGGACAGATTCCACATCGACAGGTTCCAACGGGGTTTCCTGTCCGGCAGTAAATTCTCCCGGTATCATCAGGAGAAGCAGAATCAGACTTTTAATTAAATGTGATCTGATGACTCACGCCTCCTGAAATACTGTCGTCACTGTTCTGTTTGACTCTGAGAGTGGTATCCGATGTCATTTCGTAGGTGACGACGATGGTGTCACCGGCATTGGTATCTGCGCTTTTGTAATACATGACCGTGACTTTATCCCCCACTTTTTTGCCGATACCGAAGATCATTTCCTCACTGTCTTCCGTTACCGGGAAGGGAACGATGATCAGGTCGGTCCGTTCTCCCAGGGCCTGGGTGAATTTTTCCGCCACGGCCCGTTTGGCGGCATCCATCAACGCGTCATCCCAACCATCACCGGAACTTTCACCGTCCATCCCGGCCAGCCGCCTCAGAATCTGTTCCTGGGACAACCCGGAAGAAGATGAAAGCGCCAGGTTCGCCTGACTGGTCTTTCCGGTAATTTTCAGAGTGATTTCATCACCATCTTTTTCCGTAACCGCAACAATGTTAAGATCCGGATCGATCTGATACGGATCGGAAAAATGAACGGTACCGGTTATTATTTCAAATTCAGCACCCAGGATACTAAAGCTGCCGTTGGGGAGTTTTATGATACCTTTGATCACCGGGTTGTTCCAGGGACCCTCCACCCGGAGATTTCCACCGGTTACAATATCCAGAAACCCGCTCTGTACATTAAGAGAATCCGGAATAATAATGGCCACATCCAGAATACCGGGCTTACTTTCCTTCTGACCAAAATCAAAACTTCGCTCAAAATCCACCGTGGCATTGGTTATAGACGCCAATAACTCCATGAGGTTGAATTCCGGTGTGTACAATGCATCGTTGATATCAATACTGCCTTTGATCAGTGGCAAACTGTTCTGATAGGCGACCATCAGATCCACATCACTCACCATATCAAACTCGGATCCGAGATCCATTTCCAGGTTATGTCCTTTGATCGTTAGATCCATTTTGGATCGTCCACTTGACTGGATGGGTATTTCTCCTGTCACGCGCAAGGTACCGGTTCCCATTGTTGCCGTCAGGGGGTCCAGTTGGATGGTTTCGCCCTTGAACACCGCTTTTCCGTTGATATTCTGAAGTTCCGGAAAGTTTGCACCGTTTACCGCACCGTTTTCCAGGGTGAATTCCCCGAATATTTCCGGGTCGGAAAGGCTGTGAACTACACGGAAATCACCATTAACATCACCTTCAAAACGATCCAGATCATCCAGAACCGGCAGGAATGTTTTCAATGCGAGAGTTGAGCGGATGATAAGACCAGTGTCTGTTCCGGGATCGTTGGTTTCCATCGGATCTCCGGGATCAGATAACGGGATGTTTCCGGTGACGTTGATTCGGTTGGCGGCCCCCTCTAAATTAAATGAATCAAAGGAGACAATCCCATCATCCAGCCGGATGATTACCGGCGATTTATTCCGTAAGGCAACAGCTTGGGCCGTCAATGCTGCCTGTGAAAGATCAATAGTCGCGCGCATCCGTTCCGGATCTTCAATGAACCCGTTCACACCACACGTGCCGCTCAGGTTCCCGCCTGTCTCGAAATCCGGAGCCATCCAGGAAAAAATCGGTTCCAGATCGAATCCATTTAGTGTGATATCCGCGGAAAAAGGCATTTCGCCGGTAAGATTCAGGGTGCTTTCCATGGTGAGTTGCCCGTCAAATAATCGAGTGGACAGGCGAAGATCAGGACCATCGATGTCGCATTGAACGATACTCTCGGAGACAATCAGTTCATCCCATTGGAAACCATTTACCGTCAATTTCACCCGGATCGGTTCTCCGGGAATTGTTTCAGTGATCACCATTTGCATACTTTCGGTATCAATCCCTGCAAGATGAAGGTTCTGAACAGACAGATTCCCCTGTGGTGATGGATGATCAAAGGTGCCGCCCAGCGTAAAATTACCGGTGACCTTTCCCCGGGCATTCTCCATGAATGAATCCATAGATGAGAGATCCGGAAAATCCATAACCATGTGAACAGCCATTTCTTTTGTTGTGAGATCGACCGTACCGTCTGTGACGATCCGGCCATTGCCGGATGTTTCCAGTTGAAATGAAGACACCACTATTTTATTGTCCTCAAATGCCGCAACAAAAGGTTCGGTATTCCATACATGCAGCTTGCCCGTGGCGGCATCCAGCCCGGCGATCTCACAAGTTACTACCGGTAGATCGACGAGATCATCCTTTTTAATGTTGATATTGCCGGTGAGCGTCCCGGCGGAATCCTGCATATTATCCGGGAGCACCGGCCGGAACATTGCCAGGTTAAACCCGTTCAACACAATATTTCCGGTAAATGCATTTTCATCGACGTAATTGAATGTTCCTTCAAGCTGTTGATCCGCCGAGCGCACTGTCAGGTCAATTCCGTCAGACAGAACAAGTGACGCATTCAGGTCGGGTGCGGATATTTTCTGATATTTCAGTCCGGTCAGGTCTGTGGCTAAATCCCAGGTCAGGCGCGTGTCATTCTTGACGGCATTTCCCGTTACATCAACGTTTCCTGTTACTCCGGAATAATTTATGCCCGGTGCGGTAAAAGTGAATCGTCGATCGATAATCTCGACATCAAGGACAGGAATATGGCATTCATACTCAAGTATTTCAACATCGCGTAATCGAATAAACCCGTTCAGATGCGGATCGCTGAAGGTGCCTGAACCGTCAATTTTCATCTGCCCTGCACCGGATCCCTGAAGACCGGCAAAGGTCAGGGCCGGGGAAAGATCCGAAAATTGTATATCTGACTCCAGATTAAAACCACCGGTGTTCATGTCATAGCCACCGGTGATTTGCCCGTTGAAAATTTCGCTTTCAAGGTTCAGATCAGAAATATCCAACTGACTCCGGTCAAGTGCAGCCTTGACGGTAATGGCGGATTGGATAGTTTTGTCGTCCTGAGTGAACCGTGCATCTTTTGAGTGAAGGGTCAGTATTCCGCGGATTCCATCGGGTTCCCAACTGTCAAAAATCAGATCAATGCTGCTGTCAGCCCGGCCGGTCACACCGGGCAAATTTGATTTAAGGGGAGCGATATCTGTGATATTCACATCTTTGATTTCCGCCAGGACATGAAAATTATCCGGATCAGGAATCATTACACCTGCGGTACTGACAGTGAGTTCGCCTCCGGCGGCATGGGCAGTCAGTTCAGCCGTGAGTGATTTAAAATCGGGAAACCGGCCGGTCAGCCCGAAATCAGCCACGGGAATACCGGCCATACTGAAGGCGTCACCTTCCAGGATCAATTCAAATTCATCAAGACCACTAGTCCCGCCGTTCACATCAGCAGAAAGCGTCACGTGCCCTTTGACCAGATCAGTGATGCCCAGGGCATTGAGCACGTCTTCCGGTGCACCTTTCAGGGATAATTCAGTGGCATAAGAAAGATCTCCCAGCAGATCCTTAACGGTAAATGTGCTTTCCAGACTATTGGATTCGATCTCAGAGTGTAATGTACCGGTTCCACTGCCTCCCCCGGTCAAATGAAAATTCAGTTGGGTTTCCCCGGTGGTTTTAAGAGGGGCGGGACCGGAAAGGACCATTGATTGAGCGTGAATGTCCCCCTGGGAAATAAACGGAGCCAGATCCAGGCTGCCGTCTACTGCGATGCCTTCAAGCACCATACCGAATTCTTCCGGATGTGGAGGGTCAATCTCAAACCGGCCTTCCGAAATACTGATTTCCGCCAGAACAAATCCGGGCAGTTCACCACCGCTTTCGTCTGATGGTTCGCTTTCCGGAATCTGCGACGGCCGGAGCGTCACAAACGGTCGGTGAATTTTCAGGGAGGTGATTGAGGGGGTGTTCAGCATTGTGAGCATGGCAAAATCCATCTCGATGGAATCCACAGTGACGTCGAGCCAGGGCATCTCCCCGATACTCAGCACATGCAGACCACGTCCGGTGAGTTCCCCTGTGAAGATATTGATGTGGAGGGTCCGGAAATCCAGTTTAAATCCTGCGGACGCCAGGGGTTTCTTAAGAATCAGTGGGATCAGGCGGGTCTGAACAGCCGGCAGATGCAGAGCAGCGACACTCAAACAGCCAATAATTATCAGCGTGATGAAACCTTTGATAATCCGGCGCATCCAAGAGGATTTGTCGGACGTGGAAGATGAGGATGTTGTGTTTTCCGGGTTCTGCATGGTGTCTCCAGATTAACGGCTGTTCTGACATCTCAGGCATTGTCCCTGATATGCTGCGGTGTCGTCAAGGCCTCTTCCCCTCCTGTCCCTCTCCCCAATAAATCAGGGAAAGGGATGATTGCCGGTATTGACACCGTGTCTCCTCCCGTACCGGAATCAACCACAATCGAAAGCAGTGTCATTCCCGCGCCTACTATTGTCATTCCCGCGAAGGCGGGAATCCATCTACATACAGCATTAACCACCATCGAAGCCATCGTCATTCCGGACGGGATGTTGTTTGAAATACGTGAAGCGAGAACCGATTGAGATCCGGAACCCACATGCGGAATCAACCACCATCGAAACCATCGCACAGTCATTGTCTCCCTTAAACCGTCATTACCTGATCTGAATGTGGATCCCGGCTTTCGACACTATGACATCAGCAACCATTTTGCTGGCAACTCGCCGGGATGACGAGACGACCATCGCAATATGAGCCATTTGCGTAGTTCGTCAAGCCGCAGTCATCAAGGAACGAGAAAGGGACCTTCCACCTTCGCGCAAGGCTTCGGCGGGACAGGAAGATAAGTTTCCCCCAAGCCAAGGTATATATACCAAGGAAATGTGAATTAAGATTTCTCCGAAAAGTGGAATTTCACCCCATTAAGCATTCGGGAAAAAGAACTAACACCTCCCCCAACCCACCTTCACCTGATGGTCATCTGTAACTATTTACTGAACAGATTCGGCGGGTATGCCCCCTCCATGCGCTTGGATCATCATGGCATACTGGCCGGGCCTGCTCGAAGGTATCGTTCCTCAACCTTCTGTGGCCGGTTGATGGTGAAGTTTCCTGCGGAAACTTCTGACGCGATGGAAGGGGCTGGTTTCAGCCAGTAATAATAATCGATGATAATGCGTCCGATGACATACCGCAAAAACCTCCCCTTCCATTGCGAAGCACATGGATAAGAATAAGTTCCACCTGCGGTGAAACTTCGGTGGGGGACCTGGGGGAGGTTTTTGAAAGTTTAGATGTGTTCCGAAAAGTGAAAATGACGCTAACTCGGATTGAATTATTTCTAACAGCGCAAAAAGCCCAATATTGAGAAGTCGTGACAAAGCAATATCGATTTGATATCACTTCGAAGATGAAGAACACTGATTTGAGATGCTTGACAGGAAAAACGATCAGAATTTGGGCGAAAAAAGCATTAGCTAAACATATTTAAAGTAACAAGATGAATATAATCAGGGATAATACTATATGACGGTAAACTACAGCGGAGAACGTAAATCTATCAGAATCGTTACTTTACTCATCGTCGGCCTTTCTTTTTTCCTATTCCAGATTGTTCAGGTAAATATCGCTTATGCAGCAGAAGCGGTCCGGATAGGTATCCTTTTTGATATCCAGAAAAAAAATCCCGAAACATTTTTGGAGCATTTAAACCAGGAAGTGAACTCTCTTCTCGGCAACAAATATGACATTACAATTCCCGAAAAAAGTATAAAGACCGCATCATGGTCCCGGAAGAGTATTTTACAGAAATATGAAGAACTAACCGTCGATGACGGTGTTGATATCATCATCGCTGTGGGTGCGTTGAATGCCGCGGTTCTTGCCAGGCATGAGGATTTCCCAAAACCTCTTATTATTCTGGGCATAATGGACGATGAGTTACAGCAGATTCCGATGACCGGAGAGAAAAAATCCGGCATTCACAATCTGGCCTATGTTTTAATGAATCGTGATTTTGAAAGCGATTTGAAGGATTTTTATGACATAACCCCTTACAAAAATCTGACGGTCATTATCAACGGGAAACTCGTTGCTCTTATACCCGGTGCGGGTAAAAAAATCCGGGAATTTACTGCTGCCCAGGAGGTAGTATCTCAGGTCTTGACTTATGATGGCAATATTGACCAGGTGATTGAAAATATTCCGGCTGAGACGGATGCCGTCATGTTTGGAGGTTTATATGGAATGTCCGACAGGGAAAAGCAACGGTTATTCGATCATGTGAATAAATTGCGATTGTCGAGTTATTCATTTCAGGGAGTTTCCGATGTCCGACTGGGTGTTTTGGCCGGTTCACTTCCGGAAACCAATTTACAAAAAATTACCCGACGAATTGCTTTAGACATTGAAAAAATACTGGCGGGATTGGATCCGGCAAATTTCTCCACGCTGCTTTCTTTTGAAAAGCGTTTGACACTGAACATGGAAACTGCCCGGAAAATCGGTTTTTCTCCCAAATGGTCCGTTCAGGCTAATGCAGACTTGATTAATGAAGATGTTTCCGGCAGTGATCGACTGCTTGATTTTGAGAAAATCGTACAAGAAGCTTTAGTTTCTAATCTGAGGCTCAAAATCGAAGAGGAGACGGTTAATTCGGCTGATGCCGATGTGTCAATAGCCCGATCGGACCTGCTGCCGTCTCTGGGTGCATCACTCACCGCAACAAAAATTGATGAGGACAGTGCTGGTTTACAGGCTGAAGAGATGACCGGTGGTGTGTTGACACTGAATCAAGTTATCTATTCCGATCAAATCTGGACAAATCTCGCCGTGAAAAAACATTTATTGACCTCCGCAGAGTCTGCATACTATGAGGTGCTGCTCAACACGGTTATGGATGCCGGTATCAATTATTTTGATATTCTTCGCAGTAAAACAGACCGAAATATCAAGAAAAACTATCTGCATCTTGTAAAACAGAATTATGAGATTGCTGAATATCGTGAGAGAGTTGGTTATTCCGGATCATCGGATGTCTATCGCTGGAAGAGTGAACTTGCCACTGCCACAATTGATCTTCTAAAAGCCCAAAACAATGTGCGGTTGGCCAAAATACGGTTGAATGAATTTCTGCTGAAACCTCTCGATGAAGAATTTGTTGTCAAGGATATCGGATTGAGTGAACGATTGTTTCAGCGTTATGGCGGGGAGGAAATTCTCAGTGCTGTTGATACCCCCAAAACACTGGATTTAATGACTGATTTTCTGCTGATTGAGGCACTGAACAATTTGCCTGAAATTATTCAGTTCAAGGAAAACCTTGCCGCCCAGGAGCGGATTCTTTCCGGTAACAAGAGGCAACGATTTATGCCGCTGATCAGTTTTCAGTCACAGGCGGATCGTGTTTTTTCAAGGGCGGGAGTCGGCTCTGATCCGGTAAATCCAACCGACTCAAGCTGGAACCTGGGTTTTAATGCATCCTGGTCACTTTTTGAAGGCGGTGGCATTTATGCAGACGTGCGGCGGGCACTGTCGGAAACGGTAAAATTAAAAAACCAACTTCATGATGCCACACGTAAAATAGAATTAAATTTAAAAAGCGCCATCCTTGATCTACGGATTAAATCGGCGAGCCTCCATCTCACAAAAGAAGCGGCTGAAGCGGCTGACAAAAACTTTGAATTAGTCCGGGATTCTTATTCCACCGGGGCTGTCTCCATCGTCAGTTTGCTTGATGCACAGAATGCTGCTTTAGCGGCAAATCAATCGGCGGCAAACGCAGTATATGAATATTTTATCAGTCTGCTGGAGGTCGAGAGGGGTTTTGGTGGTTTTACGGTGATGACCCCACTTGAGGAACAGAAAGCGTTTTTCCATCGATTTCAGGAATTTATGGCTGGCAATACAGACGGAAAATTTACCCAATAAGGCAAGAGAGATTATTATGAACAATAAATCCAATACCCTTCCAGCCCTGTTTATTTTGAGTATCCTGGTTTTTTCCGGTTGTTCCGGTGAGGTGAAACAAAAAGAGGACATAATCCGTCCGGTTCGTTATCACCAGATTAAAACGAGTGAGGTAAACACCACAAAATCGTTCTCCGGTGTTTCCTCAGCCGCAACAGAAATGAAACTCAGTTTCAGAATCAATGGCACTTTGGAAGCCGTCAATGTGAAGGTCGGTCAAAAAGTCAGTGAAGCCGTATTGATTGCCTCTATAGATGACGCTGATCTCCGGATCCAGTATGAAGAGGCAAAGGTTTCCATGCTCAATGCCGAAGTGCAAAAAGATAATGCAAAGGCAAATCTGACCCGGGTTAGAAAACTGTATGAAGACAACAATGTGCCGCTCAGTGAGTATGAAAATGCTAAAAATCAATATTCTGCAGCCCGAGCGGAACATGAATCACGGGTCAAAAAACTTGATCTGCAAAAGAGTCAGTTAAGTTACAGCAAGCTTTTTTCACCCATGGCAGGCATCGTGGCTGACGTTCCTGTTGAGACAAATGAAAATGTGAATGCCGGTCAGGTGATCGCGATTCTTACCTCGGAAAAAGATATCGAAGTTGAGGTCGGAATCCCGGAAACCTATATCTCCATGATCAAAGCAGACGATATGGTATCTGTTACCTTTTCTTCCCTTCGAGACCAGTCATTTCCGGGAATAGTGACAGAGGTTTCTTATGTCACTTCAGGCGCCTCGACTTATCCGATTAAAGTCAGGCTTGACAACACGACTGACGATATTCGTCCGGGAATGCCGGCGAATGTGAGTTTCACTTTTTCTTCGAAGAATGTCGGAAGTTTAATCGTGCCGATGAATGCTGTGGCGGAGGATCAACAGGGTAACTATGTGTTCATTGTGATTGAAGGATCTGAAAAAAATACGGCTACGGTTAATCGGAGGAAGGTAAGTGTTGGTAGTCTGAGCAACGAGGGTTTTGTTGTTTTAGATGGGCTGACACAAGGTGAATTGGTTGTTATTTCAGGGATCAGCAAGATAACCGACGGCATGATAGTCAGACTCCTGAAGTAAACGATCAGAATAATACATTGAGGACAAATGAACTTAACTGAGTTGACATTAAAAAATAAGTGGCTGTTTCTATCCATTTTGGCGGTTTTCCTTTTTTCCGGTGCATCTACATTTAAGGATATGCCTCGTGATGATATGCCGCCGTTTCTTATTCGGGCCGTGAACATCGTCTCCAGTTTTCCCGGCGCTGGTCCTGAACGGGTTGAGATGTTGGTGACCGACCCGATTGAAAAGGTTGTGCAGGAGATTCCTGAAGTCGATTACATAACGAGTGAATCCCGGACAGGTATTTCAATTATCACCATCCGGATTAAAGACAGTGAGTCTGATCTGCAGCCCATTTTTGACAGGATCAGAAGGAAAGTTGAGGATGTTCAAAGGGAGCTGCCTCAAGGGGTTGTCCCCAATATTAAAGATGAACTGGGTGATGTTTTTGGTATTCTCATCGGGCTTACCGCCGACGGATATACCTATGCAGAACTCAAAGAAATAGCGGATGATATCCGGGACGGACTCATTAAGATTCCTGATGCTGCAAAAGTCGAAATAGTCGGTGACCAGGAAGAGCATATCTACGTTGTTTTTGATAGTGCCCGGCTTGCGGAACTCGGACTTTCGAAAAAGCAGATCGAAAATGTTGTTTCAGGTACAAATATTATTTTCCCCGGTGGAGATATCAGGATTGGCGATGAACGGATCATACTTGAGCCCACCGGTAATTTTGAATCAATTACTGATTTAGAAAGACTGATCATACCATCCGACTCAAGTAACCACATGATTTATCTCGGTGATGTTGCTGATATCAGACGCGGTTACAAAGACCCACCTTCAAGTCTGGTGAGTATAAACGGTGAGCCCGGGATTGTTTTGGGAGTCAATCTGAAAAAGGGCGGAAACATCGTCAACCTCGGCCTGCAAGTGAATGAAAAAATAGATTCCTATAAGGCAATATACCCCATTGGTGTTGATTTTATCCGTGCTGCTTCACAGGATGAAATCGTGGATATTTCCGTGATGGATTTTACCGGCAATCTTGTCCAGGCAATTGTCGTCGTTCTTTTTACCATGCTGCTTTTTCTTGGTTTACGCACCGGACTCGTCGTGGCAAGCCTGATCCCTACCGTCATTCTGGTTACGATCATGTTCATGGATATGCTGGGAATCGGTCTGAATCAGGTATCCCTGGCATCTCTGATTATCGCGCTGGGAATGCTGGTTGATAATGCGATTGTCATCTCAGAATCCATGATGGTGAAAATGGAGGCAGGTGAGGAACCCGTAACGGCCGCTATCAGTTCTTCCCGGGAACTTTCTGTCCCGCTGCTTGTCTCTTCTTTGACCACAGCGGCCGCTTTTCTATCCTTCTATCTGGCTGAATCAGTAATGGGTGAAATCATGGGCCAGATATTTCTTGTTCTCACCATTGCCCTTCTTTCCTCCTGGGTTCTTTCCCTTTCCATTATTCCGCTTCTGGCAGTCAGTTTTATAAAAGTTAAGATTAAAGATACGCAAAAGCCTGAGAAAAAAGGGATTTTTGATATATTGCAGAAATATTATGAAGTCGTTCTTATCTGGAATCTGAAGCGGCCATTCATTCTTATCCCTGTTGCTGTTACTCTTTTTGCGTTTTCGGTCTGGGGGATCTCTTTTCTGCCCTTTATCTTCATGCCGGATAGTGAAAAAACGGTTGTTTCCGTCAATCTTGAGTTACCGATTGGTACGGCCATTGAAAAGACGGATCGAATCGTTGAAGAAATTGAAGACTATATCCACTCTGATCTATGGGTCGGTGGTGATCGAAATGAAGGGGTTGTGAGTATGTCATCCTATGTCGGTGAGGGAGCCCCCAAATATGATCTGGGATATACGCCGCCGGAAGCCAATGCATATTCCGCCCATATTCTGATTAATACGTCTTCAACGGGTATAAACCAGTTGGTCATTGACGGTTTGGATGATTTTTGTCTGAGTAAATTTCCTGATCTGAAATCCGTTGTTTCACGATTGAAGAGCGGTGGTGCATCCTCTGATCCGATTGCGATAAGGGTGACCGGTAAAATTCCGGAACAACTTTACCCGATTGTTGACTCAATCAAGACCAAACTCCGTGAAATCCCCGGCACAAAAACAATTGCTGATGACTGGGGAATGCCGGTCAAGAAATTCATAATTAAAACGGATCCTATCAAGGCTCAGCTGGCCGGTATAACAAATCAGGATGTTGCCGTATCACTGCAAACAATTCTTACCGGGGCAACTATTGGTGATTATCGCGAGGGTGATAAGGTTATTTCAATATTAATGATCAATTCTGATCTGAAAACCCTTGATGTTGAGCAGATAGAGGGTCTGAACATTACTGCCCAGGGAAGCGGGCAAAATGTTCCTCTCAGGCAAGTTGCTGATATCGATCTTGTCTGGGAACCGGCAAAGATTTTAAGGCGGGATCTTTACCGCACAATGACGGTCACCACCGGTCTTGTATCCGGCTACACGGCCAGTGATGTTAATGGCAAGCTGGCGCCATGGTTAAAAGAGGAGCAGGAGAACTGGCCGACCGGTTATTCCTTTGAACTTGGCGGCGAATCGGAGGATAGCGGGGATGCAATGGGAGCCGTTACCGAGAATCTGCCTCTGTCCTTTTTCATCATCATCCTGCTTTTAATCGGACAGTTTAATTCCCTGAAAAAACCGGCTATTGTTTTATTAACAATACCCCTTGGTTTAATCGGTGTGGTGGGCGGATTGCTTGTTGCCGGATCCTTTTTCGGTTTTATGGCCTTTTTGGGAATCATTTCTCTGGCCGGCATAGTGATCAATAACGCCATTGTTCTGTTAGACCGGATAAAGATAGAAATAGACGAATTTAACAGGGAGCCTGGAGCCGCTATTATTGCTGCGGGCACCCAGCGTTTCCGGCCGATAATCCTGACAACGGCAACGACTTCACTGGGACTGATCCCTCTCTGGTTGGGCGGTGGATTGATGTGGGAACCCATGGCAATAGGGATTATTTTCGGCCTGCTTTTTGCCACTGTTTTAACACTGCTATTTGTCCCGGTGCTTTACAAGGTGTTTTTCAGAGTGAAAATTTAACTCAGGAAGTCGAGCAAACGGCTTCTTACAGGTGACAAATGGGATTTACAATTACATTTCTGCAAACATTTCTTTACGGACTTTATTATACTTCACCGCTATTGCTCTCGATTGCCCTTATCACGGTTTGTCTGGGGCAGGTTGTGGGCCGTATTGAGTCATGGAAAAGATTTGATGCTTTTTACTGGTCTTTCATTACAGCGACTACTGTTGGGTATGGTGATCTTCGACCTTCTTTTCGGACATCAAGAATCTTATCCATCCTCATTGCAATGACAGGCCTGGTTTTTACCGGCATTATCGTCGCCGTTGCTGTCCGGTCAGCATCGTATGCGTTTAGTATCCACGTGGATTTTGTTCCCATAAAATAGGTACCAGGAAATACTGATAAGGAGGAAATGCAAGAATGAAAACATTAACTGTAGGTTTGCTGATCGCATTGCTTGCCATGTTTGGAAGCGTGCATGCACAAGATGTAACAACCGTTGAGGCGACGGGTAGTGATATCAGCGAGAACCTGGATTTAGAAGCCGTGGCTTCTTTATTTGGAGAAGCGGAAAATCTTGAGGATTTTGAAAATAAGCTCAATGATCCTGATACTCAGATTTCTAATCTGGACTTGAACGAGGACAATGAAGTTGATTATTTAAGGGTTGTCGAAACGTCAAAAAATGTTACGCATTTTGTCACCATTCAGGCCGTAATCGGAAAAGATCAATATCAGGATGTTGCCACGATTGAAGTTGAAAAAGACAGCCAGGGTGAAACTCAAATACAGGTTGTGGGTGATGTATATATGTACGGACCGAATTATATCATTGAGCCTGTATATGTTCGCCCTCCCGTCATTTTCATATGGTTCTGGGGACCCCATTACAATCCGTGGCGATCACCATTTTACTGGGGTCATTATCCGCGTCACTATCACCCCTGGCATCCTCATCCACCACATGTATACCGACGAAATGTGCATGTGCATGTAAATGTAAATCATACATATCGTCATACAACCATACGAAAAAGCAGCACTTCAGTAGAACTTCAAAAGAAATCAAGACGAAATGATTACGGGGTTAAACACGAGGACAAATCTTTTTCAAATAGAAATAAGAAAACACAGCCAAAACAGAATAAATCTCAATTTAATCGCGATAACAATTCACAAAAACGGAGCCAGAAACGTTCTAAAGGGGACTCAAAAAGCAAAAAAGGCCGGGGGCGTCGTTAAGCCGGATTTATATCCGTTTTCCTATAAATACTTGAGGATGCTCAGTTATTGGGTACTGTTAAGGGCACCGGTGTGCCTGCCGTTGACAAGCAGTTTCCCCCAAGCCAAGATATGTGAAAATGACACTAACCCGGATTGAATTATTTCCACAACATAAAATGCTCCTGGCAGGTTAGTTTTGCATAAAAACCCCTTGGGATAATACAGGATTTCTCTGAAATTACCGTTGTTCTATTACAAAACGGAGGATTTATTCAGGAATTACTTGGATTGGATGATGAAACAGCCAGGACAATCCATCCCATTGAAGTCAATAACCACAATATTTTAGAAAGTTTGATTTTCATGGTCTGATATTTTAATCTGAATCAGAGAATAGATTTTTAAACTAGAACCATTTTGAGAGGATTTTTGTTATGAGATTATTAAAGGTCTTGAGCAAGGTAAACCAGATAGAAAAGATATCTTTTTTGAAAATTATAGACAGTTTTTGTGCTGAATCTCGTAAAATTACTCCACAGGTTGACACCATTTTAAATCAAGGTGCCAATCAGTTAAAAAACATGGATGATGCTGATATCGTCAAGCTCTTTAATCTTCTGAAATCAAAATATCGGGATCATTTGGAAAATGTTATCAAATTCAGTGATTATCAACTGGATATAATTGTTGATATTTTTGTCAGAGATGGAAATCAAATGATGTCCAGGGAGTGGTTTCAGAAGTTATACAATTCGGCAATCACCAATTTGAAAGTACATGAAAAAGCAGTAGTTTCCGAAATCAACAACGAGAAATCACATCTTGAACCCCAGAGAAGACGCGATTACTCGATATATAGAAACTGTGTCAAAACAGCCTATGAAAATGATATCTCAGTAAATAGGGATGAAAAATTATCTTGGGAAGAGAAGACAATTCTCCACACATTATCCAAGTCACTTGATCTATCAAATGATGAGGAACGAAGTATCAATTACTCTGTGGTTCCGTTGGAAAAATACAACATAGATGATGTGATTTCGGAACTAAAAACATCTGGTCTGGTATTTTTCAATAGAAAATCGAATACACTCTTTGTGCCAAAAGAGATGTTGTGGATTTTAAGGGAAATTTTAGAGATTGAAATTCCCAATAAGTATTTGCGTCGAATACTCAGGAATTTAAAAGATTCTGAAATCAACCTTGTTGCCAGAAAGCATAATATCGACAGAAAACTTAAAAGAGAGGACAAAATTGAGGCAATAATTTTCCAGGGATTGAATGTTAGAAATCTATTAATGGATGATATATTCACCGAAAAGTTATCTAAAACAGATCGAGCCAAAAGGATTCAGGAATTAACTCATAAGAAATTGGAAATTGATTTGCCAAAATCAGGAAGGTCGCTTGAAGAGAAAACAGCGTTGCTTTTAGATTATTTTAAACATTTAGAAATAGAGAGTACAATAGCTTTATCGAAGGATGGATATGAAAAACTTCTTCAGGAGTTGAAAGAAGCTATTCCAGAGATTAATATTGAAATCAAAAAAGAGTTTGAGATACAGAACGAAGATGTGATGTCCGCAGAAATTCTGGCCGACTATAATGTGGGTCCACAGGATGTTCTGTATTTACTCGATCGTGAACAATTATTAAATTTCTGTAAAACAAAAGATATAAAATCACGAGGAAATCTCAGGTCAAACATACTCAGTAATTTCCGAAATATAAAAGATTTATATCTTGAAAATTTTGAACTAATCGGCAATCGTGATTTAAATGTTTTGAAGGAAAAAGGGTTAAATGTTAAGGAAAGTGAATTGGGTTTATTATACGAGGATCTTACAAAAGAGATATTCACTGCTTTTGGCTTCAATGTTGATGAAAAAATGAAACAGGAGATTAATACAGCAAAAGCTAAAATGGATATTTTGCTGAATCTGGGCAATCAAGATGTGATCATTATTGAATGTAAGACCGTAAAAGACAGGGATTACAATAAATATACTGCAGTTTCTCGTCAACTAAAATCCTATGAGAATCTTTGTAAGAAAAAAGGATATCACGTCAGTCAAGTAGTGATTGTTTCTAACGAATTTTCAGAGGATTTCATTAGTGAATGCGAGTATGATTTTGAATTAAGTATTTCACTGATCACGTCACATGGGTTGATCACTTTGTTAAACGGCCTTAAAGAATCATCTTTGGAAACATTACCGGTTCGATTGTTGCTCAAGGATGGTATCCTGAATGCGGATCGTATAGTAAAGGCACTTAATCGTTAAGTATCATCAATTGTCGTTAGATTCAGGTTATCGTTGAGAAAATGAAATCACGTGATAAACGGTTCATAACGATGATCTCGAGCTGATATGGGACTGTGACGCCCCATCGTTTCGTGGCTTGGAAAAACTGGCTGGAACAGTTCATATTTAACCCCGCCGGCAAGAGGATTATTTTGATGACTTTCCCGTTGACAAGCAACCCCAATCCCCCTTGAAAAGGGGAAGGGGTACACTTGGCCGATTTAATCTTTACCAGCTCTCACTCCACCCGAAAGCAACCACATCCCAGTCGCCCAGAATACTGCTGAAATCCGGGGTAAGAATAGCGCCATAGATGGTGATACCGTCGGCCTGGCCCGGGACATCCGGCCAGGTGAACCGAAGAATTTCCAGCCATTGTTCTCCTACACTGAGATTGACCGGGTCCCAATCGAAGGTTTCGGTCCAGCCGGGATACCAGAAATAGCTGCCGTATACGTCCATGAGAACAATCAGAGGCAGATTGGGATAGGTGTCCGGACCGATATTGTAAAGGGTGGCTTCCAGCAGAAATTCCTCGCCGACCTGAAAATCGGTATCGGAGAGGGTCAGGTCCACGCCGAGATCCACCGGATATGTGGGGGTTGGAGACGGTGTTTGTGTCAGTTCCGGTGTTTGGGACGGTGTGGGGGGTGGTGTGGGTGTCTCTGTCGGTATGGGTGTAGGCGTGGGTGTGACGGGAACAGCGGGATAGTGCACGCCCATATCCACCTGCCCGGTATCTGTGATGCTGTCGGTCCGTGTGGTGAGTTCATTCAGGCAGAACGTGGTATCCGGCAGATCGAAACAGATGGTATCCGCGGCTGCGCTGCCGGCATCCAGGCACGGACTGTCGGTTCCCTGTCCGGCTTCGGTTTGTGCAAGGTACCAGCCCCCGAAAACACCGGTGGCGAATTGGGGGTCAGCCTCGATATTACCATCCCCCCAGATAAATTCATGTTGTGGGGGCACTTCGATATCGTTCATACCGTTCTGGATGTCGGTATAGGAGATATCGATGGTGATGTATTGTGATTCTTCATCGATCTGTGCAAGTTCTTCGCCATAGGCGGCGCTGTTGTCCCAGACGATACAGTCTTTCAGGGTGAGAGACTCGTTGCCGACACAGATACCACCACCGGAATCCATGGCCGTATTATCCGCGATGGTGGAGCTGGACACCGCCAGATGTCCGCCCTGGAAAAAAAACGTTTCGTGTCCGACATAGATGCCGCCACCGGAGTCTCCTGCGGTGTTATTGGCGATGGTGGTGTTGAAAATGCTGCCATTCCCGCTCATCAGATAAAGACCCCCGCCGTGGAAGCCGGCCGTATTTCCCGTGACCATGCAGGTTACAATGGAATCTAGAAAATTCTCACAATAAACACCGCCGCCAAAAAATTCGGCTGTATTGTCGATAATGGCGGAGTTGTTCACGATAAATCTGCAAGATCCGATACCGCCGCCATATTCCGCATGGTTCCCGCTGATGATACAACCGTCGATGATGAATGGATTGTCATACAGACGACCAGAAAGCCCCCCGCCGAAGGCCGCTGTGTTGTTACTGATAACCGTTTCTTCCAGTGACAAATGAGATCCTGAATAAATTCCTCCGCCCCTGCCGTTATAGTTTTTGGCGGTATTGTTGGTGATAGTACATTGTATGATCGTGGTGTCATCGCTGGGACAGATACCACCGCCGAAAAAAGCGGTGTTTCCATCAATGAAACAGTTATAAACAGCGATGGTGGTATCATTGGAATATGGATGCTCAATACGACCAATTCCACCACCCAGGAATCCGTTGCCGCCGGTGATGGTCAGGTTCAGAAAACCGACATGTCCCGGAAGGTTTTCGATGAGGATCACCGGTGCAGTATTCTCAGCATCCAGAATCGTGGTGTCCGGTGCTGTCCCAAGGATAGTGATATTGGATTTCATGGCCAGCGGATATTTTTCACCGGTAAGCGAGGGAGCGTAATGACCCGGAGCAACATAAACCGTTACCGGTGTTTCAGTGCTGCCTTCCACGATCTGTACCGCGTGTTGAAGGGTGAGGAATGGGCTGTCCGGGCTTGTGCCGGTGTTGTTGTCATCACCATGGGGTGCCACATAAACATCCTGCTGGATCGTGATGGACTGAAAGGTGTTGTTACTTAGAGTAAAATAATACTCAGGATAGAAGGCAAATCGTGAAACTCCGGTAGTATCAAATGTATTCCAAGATGTTTCAACACCTCTATCATAGCGAGCACCGAGAATAGATCCCCTTCCGCTGCCGGTGGAATTTCCGGTAAAATTACTGCCGTTTCCGTCTGATCCCCCCAGAACAGGCGTTTCCCAGGCAGGATACCTGTTGTAATTACCAAGATAAAATGCGCCGCCGAGATGATCCGCATGGTTATTGAGAAAGTGACACCGGACGATCAGTGGCTCGGATCCGTCGGAGCAATACATCCCACCGCCATTGTAGCCCCGGCCGTTTTTGAGGGTAAGATCGGATAGGGTCAGGTTTTTGTCATGAAAACCGACCCAAACACGGGCGGTATTTTCCGCATCAAGAATGGTGGTGTCACGGCTGTCTCCGAGAATGGAAATGCTGTCCAGTAATGGCAGCGGATAAATCTCACCGGTGGCGGAAGGGGAATATGTCCCGGGTCCGATATGAATGATATGGGGGTCAATACCGGTTTCAATCACACCCAGGGCATGCTGCACGGTCTTGAAAGCCGTATCCCAGGCGAGACCGTCACTGGAATCATTCCCGGATTCCGAGACATACAGGTCCTGATCAACCAGGACCGTGCCGTTTATACAGTTTTCAAACGCGAAACATTCTGCCGGTGAGACGTAATAATCTGAACTGTAATTTCCATCGAATGTGTTGGTGTCGCAACGGTATGGGTCCATGGATTCATCTTCAACAGGGATCTGGCGGTACATATCTGCGCCGGCCCCGGCGATATTATCGATAAATGTATTCCGGCACGATTCGCTGCCGCCGATGATCGGTGCACCCTGTCTCCACCCGTACATTGTATCCATATAAATACCACCCCCGGCAACCTGTCCGGTGTTCCCGATAAAGGTGTTCTGACATATTTCCGGGTTGAAAGTACTGTAATAATCAGAGACGTGAAAAAAATAGAGACCACCACCCTTGTCTGCGGTATTCTGCTGGAATGTGCAATTGATTATCTCGCCGTCGGACCGAAAATGGAAATTGATACCGCCACCATTGAATCGAGCGAAATTGTCCCTAATAGAGCAACTATCCCAATAGCCGTATGAATAATGCGACATATACCCGGCGGCGCCGTGATCGGCATAGTTACCGGAGATGGTACCGCCCACTAGCGCTACGATGGCTTTAACACAATGTATCGCGCCGCCATAAACGGCTCGGTTACTCGTGATATCGCACCCGATAAATGTTGGGGACGCTTCGTCGGCGATGGCGATACCGCCGCCTGACCGAGCCCTGTTCCCAGTAATCGTGCTCCACTCCACATGAGGAGTTGATCCGGCAATACACCAGATGCCGCCCCCGGCGAAAAACTCCGCTTTATTGAGTCGAATGTTACAGTTGGTCAGAGCAGGAGATGCATCGCTCAGTGTGATACCGCCGCCTGCCCAGTGAGCGGTGTTGTGACTAAAACCTGCATCAGTAATGGTGGGACTGGAATCAGAACAGTAAAGACCGGCTCCGGTATAGGCTTGACAGTAACTAATATAGACGTTCCGGATAACGGGTTCTGAATTATCCGTGATGAGGATTCCGCCGCCGCCCTCAATCCCGGGAGCCTTCCCGTAACGAATTGAGAATTTCTCCAGGACAGAACCGGATTCCTCACCGCTTTGAAAAACAAAACCGCGTCCACTAATCTGACAGTCAATGATTGGTGAAAAATAATGGTCCGGGTTACCTGCTACAGTGATGGCCTTACCATAAAAACTGATGTTCCGATTGTTCTCGCCGGTATACGTTCCGCTGGAAACTAAAACGGTGTCCCCGTTTACCGCCGCATCGATACCCTCCTGAATGGTGGGTTGATCCGCCGGTACATTGATTACTGCGGCATAAAGCGGCAGCGTTGACAGAATCAAAACTCCGGATATGGCAATAAATATTCTTAGACAGTCCATGGAAACCTCCCTTACAAACTTCAGTTACCTACGAATATATAGTGATTCTGAGGGTCTGGCAAGGATTTATTCATTTAAATGCTATTTTTATACCGTTTATTCGAGTAGCCGCGTGGCTGAATAAATTGTCTTATTATCGAGAATATTTGAAAGGAGCACTCGTTTTCTCCTGATCGAAGCAGGGCAAGGGATGTCATTACCCGGTTTTTGTTGTGCAAAATGAAGGCTGTTTCTCCGAAACACTGGATTCGGGTAATCTCGTTGATGAAGCTATTGCATCCACCAATGAGATCCCCCGGATCCTCCTTTCGCCGTCGCTTAAAGCTCTGGCGGAACAGGATGTCGGACCGGAGGAAGACAAGCGGGTGCCATGTACTGACAACCACTGATCACTGGCGCACTGGCTTCTGATCACTGGCGCACAGATCACTTCCCCATTTTCTTCATCCGCGAGGCCAATGTTGTGGGTTTGATGTCCAGTATGGCGGCGGCGCCATTGGGACCGTATATTCTGCCTCCGGACTGTGCGAGTGCCTGCTGTATGATTTGTTTTTCCAGATCTTTCAGATTGGTGAGGGTCATGGTGCCGGGGTCGGGTATTCCCGATGATTCCGGAGATGGGTCATCGAGGTGGAGTTTGAAAATTCCGTCCTGCGTGGTGATCACGGCTCGCTGGATGACATTCTGGAGTTCCCGGACGTTACCCGGCCAGGAATATGATTCCAGTTGCCTGATATGGTCCGGTGTCAGTTCCGGTATTTGTGTGCTGAACTGCCGGCATGCCTGTTCCAGGTGAAATTGTGCCAGGGGAAGGATGTCTTCACGGCGTTCCCGGAGTGGCGGGATCCGGATGGGGAAGACGCTGAGCCGGTAGAAAAGATCCTCCCGGAAAGTGCCGGTTCTGATCTGTTCCCGCAGATCCCGGTTGGTCGCCGCCACCACCCGGACATTGATGCGCCGGGTCCGGGTCTCACCAACCCGCTCAAGGGTCTGTTCCTGCAGCACCCGGAGAAGTTTGCTTTGGAGTGCCGGCGGAATATCGCCGATCTCGTCCATGAAAAGGGTACCGTTATGGGCCAGTTCGAACCGGCCGGTCCGGTCTTTTACTGCTCCGGTGAACGCCCCTTTCACGTGGCCGAAAAATTCACTCTCGAACAGTTCATCAGGAATTGCCGCACAGTTCACCCGGACCATGGGGTGTTCCCGGCGGCGGCTTTTCTCGTGAATTGCACGGGCGATAACCTCCTTGCCGGTGCCGGATTCCCCGGTGATAAGCACGGTTGAATCCGTGGGAGCCACCATCCGGACCTGCTCCATGATGGTAAGCATGGCGGGACTCTGACCGATAATAATGCTGCTGCTCCGGGCCCGGATCTCTTCCTGGAGAAGATCCTTTTCCTGGACCAGCCGGTTCCGCTCAGTGACATCCCGGACCATGGCAATCATGCATTTCCGGCCGTCCAGTTCGGTAATGGATGCTGATATTTCCGAGTCCAGGACCACGCGGTTTTTGGTCAGGCAGGTGAGTTTATTGGTCCAACCCTTACCGGTATTGAATACTGACCGTGCAAATTTCCGCATCCGAGCCATTTCGTGGGGATGAATCATCGACATGGGGATGGCAATGAGTTCCTCCCGGGAATACCCCAGCATTTCGCAGGCCCGGCGGTTCACATCGAGAATCTCATCGTCCATGGGATCCACCAGGAAGATCGCATCGTTGGAATGATCGAATATGTTCCGGAACCGGAGTTCACTTGCCTGTGACGTCGACAGAGATTTTTCCGCAAGGGAAACCCGGGCTTTCAGGTCACGGATCTGCGCTGTCATACGCCGGTTTTCATCTTGAATATCGTCCAGTTTTCGAATGGGCCGAGATGCCATGGTCACCTCCCTGATAAACAAATCACAGACAACATACCACGAAAAATCGTGATAAAACAACGAAATATCGTGAAATTTGATTGTGGGAGGAATTCTGAAATCTGGCTTATTAGCCCTCCAAAAAAATAAAAAAGCAAATGTTAATAGTGAGTTAGATGAGTTTTGTCATCATTTCCACGGTGCTGGCACAGCTTTTGCCATAAAGAGTGTCAGCCGGGTAATCCCGGATGAAAGGAGTGAAACATGGCAGGAACCGGAATAAACCCATTGAGTGAAAGGGATGTTATGCAGGCAGTCGGGGGATCAGATAACGTGGATTATCCCGTGCCGGTGCCGCTTCGCGTGGCCGCGCATTCTCCTCAGGTGCTGAGGATTCTGGCATTATTCAACACGGTTAGCGGGGATTTGATGTTACCGCCCCGGATTCAGAAAGCTATTTCACTCCGTACCCGGCGTCTGAACGGCTGTTTTGACACGGGACTGACCTCTGAGGATGCAGCATTGGGCTGTGACAATCTTCTGGGGTTTCAGCGGGGTTTGTCTGACGATCCCCGGGAGCAGGCCATGTTGGCTCTGACCACAAAAATCGTTCGGGACCGGGGAAAACACACGGCATGTGTTGTGGACGCCGCCCGGGAATTGGGCATTACGGACCGGGAGATTGTTGAAACGGTTTTCCTGGTCGCCCAGCATACATTACTCAGTTATCTTCACGGCATTTCGTCAGTGGAGAGTGAACAGGACAATTCTCACCAGTCGGTGAAGGAGGTATCATGAAATCAACAGTTTTTACTTCAATCCTTATTGCAGCAATCATAACGCTTGTTCCGTTGTCAGTTATGGCGGGATCCGAGACCTACACGTTCGGTGTCAGCGATCAGCGGACTACTGTGACCTTTGAATCGGAGACGGATTTTGAGACGATTCTGGGATCCACCAACAAGCTCTCAGGAACTTTAAACGGGGATCTGAAAGCCGGTACCGCGGCGCTGTCACTGGCCTTGCCTGTGGCGTCTCTCAATACGGGAATCGATCTTCGGGACGAGCATATCCGGTCAGAGCACTGGCTGGATGCCGGGAAATACCCGGAGATCACTTTTGTAACGGATTCCATGAAACGGGCATCCGGCGACACATGGAAAATCAAGGGAAAATTCACCATGCATGGCGTGACAAAACCGATTAAAACCACGGTCACCATCAAGGAAATTCCGGCGACAACTGCGAAAAAGGCAGGGCTGGAATCCGGTAACTGGATCCGTGCCACGGCGGCGTTTTCTGTGAAACTGTCGGATTTCGGTGTGAAAATTCCGGATATGGCGGCTGCGAAAGTCAACGATGAATGGACTATCAAATTACAGAGTTTCGCCGGTACGGGACATGCGGGTGCTATGAAAAAAGCAGCAAACCCCTGCAATCCCTGTGGTGGTGAGAAAATGAAGAAAGCAGCGAATCCCTGCAACCCCTGTGGTGGTGAGAAGATGAAAAAAGCAGCGAACCCCTGTAATCCTTGTGGGTAACTGAAGATGAAGCAGCGATTGCGCAGATGGGCATTTATTCTGGGATTCGGCGGTGCGGGCCTTGTGCTGATTGCTGCATGGGTCGTGGATATCGGGCTGGGTCGGGAGGTGCTCCTGATTGCCCCTCACGATCCGTCCGCCGTTGCTTTAAACCGAGAGTTATACTCCCCCGGTGAATCCGTACCGGATCTGTATGGTAATCCCATGAGTGATCCGGTGCGGGTGATCCATCCGGATCCAAACCGCCTAATTACACCGGAAGAAGATACCGGGTTGATCCTCATGACCGTGGTCAATCAGGCCGGGGAAAATCCTCTGCAGGCACAGACCATCTGGTTTTTCACCCGGTTTGCGTTTATGGGTTTGATCCTGCTGGGGGTACTGGGATTTGCATTCCGTACGCGCCGGCACCGGGCTGACCTTTCCCCTCAAATCGTGCTGGACACCGGGAGAATCACCGATGATCATCAATCCTAAGTCGGGAATCTGCACTTAAAATTGGCAGTTGAAAGTTGAGTATTGAAAATTGAGCATTCCAACCAAATCGTATCCTGAGTCTTCGAAGTTGAACCGTCAGACCAGGTGGAAAATTTTCAATTTTCAACAGACAATACACAATGTTCAACCGAAAGATGTGTCCCATGATTAAGGTACCCGGGGGCATGATCATGAACCGGTATTTACTCGTTCTGATCATACTGATTACAGGAATTACTCAGGCGGAAAACGAACCGTCTGATCCGTACCGACAGGGTAAGGAAGCACTCACGGCCAGCCGGTATTCAGAGGCGGTCACCTATCTGGAGCAGGCAGCGGAAAACGGAGCAGATGATCCGGAACGGTATTACTGGCTCGGGGTTGCATACCGGCACCGGGAACAGGGTGTTGAAGCGGTCCGGGCATATGAGATGGCTGTTGAGGCCGATCCGGGTAACGCATCGGTCTGGTCTCTATATGCACTGGAAAATATGGCGGAAGTGTTGACCCGGACCGACCGGTCAGAAGCATCCCGGCGGGCCTACCAGCGGGCGCTTATCCGGGAAAGTCGTGCGGAATGGATTGAAAAAATTCAGACCCAATTAGCTGAACTGGATCTGGTAACCGGTGATTTTATCCCGGACGAAAACACGATTTTCAATGCCCGGGGTGAAGTAATCGGTGGTGTCGGACCCGGTAAAATGCGAACAAACCGTCCATTTGAGATTGCCCGGCACACCGAAGATCCCGTAAAACAGGAAATCTATTACCGGCAGGCCATCACCGTGGATCCCGGCATGTATCAAACCCCGTTCAATCTGGGATTGGCCCTGGTTCATCAACAGCGATACCTGGCGGCCATCCCTTGGTTTGAGCAGTCCGATCAGGTTTGGAAATCTGATCAAACCGCCAATCCGGCCGGTATCGATAAAGCGGATGCTCATGCATTTCTAGCGCTCTGTTATCTGGAAGTGGGAAACATCGAGAAAGCTCGATCCCATGCCGGGATTGCCATGGCGGCGGACAGAGACCTGTTCTGGGCAAATCTGTACGATCTTCGTGTGAAGATTGCGATGAAAGCGTTTGAAGCGGCCCGGACAGGTTTGATTGAGTTGCAGAGACTCAACCCGGAACAGCCGGAGCTGCTTCTGGCTTTGGATGAGTTGGATGAAGCTGTTATGTCTAGCCCGGCCAGGGACGACCGGGCTACAAACAATGATTGTTATCTTTGAACCGCTGGCATGGACCTATGCTTCTCAAACCCGGCAAGGTCCATGCCAGACCGAAGTTTTTCGCCAGAAAAACTTATTCTCTTCAGCAATCAATAGCGTTGGTAGCGTTTGTAGACCGGCGTCCCTGCCGGGTAACAGGGGATTGCATTGGGTGGCACTGGATTTCACTGAGATGATTCCCGGAATTTCCGGTTGACAGCCGATGAGTTTCTCTCGATTACGATCTTCTGAACCTGTTGTTTTCGATGGGGATTGGAGTGAAATTGTTCCAGGGCCTCCAGAGCTGTCAGGGCATAAACTTCGGCTTCATCGGCCAGAACATCCAGCAGGTATTCGAAAGCGGCATCCAGCCGGGTGAGTGCCATGGGCAGCAGGAACATCTTTTTCCGGTCCGTGTCGATGGTGCCTTCCCGTGCTTTTTTGAGTATTTCCATGGCGGCGGGTTTCCGGGAGTTTCCCAGGGCCAGAGCGGCTTCCTCCACCAGACCGGGATGGGTGTGATCCAGATATGATGCCACAAATGCCGGTGACCGGTCCGGCGAGATGGAAACCAGGGCGGAAAAGCAGCGTCCCGTAATATCCGGTTCTTCATCACCGGCCAGAACCTTCAATCGCAGCATCAGTTCCGCCCGTTCGGTACCAAGGTAACTCAGGGCGTCAATCGCGGCGCGGCGGGGCTGGGGTTCCGGATCCATGAGCAGAGCCGCCAGCTCAAAATGGATCTCAGAATAGATCGTTTTGACCAGTCCGTGTGCGCTTTTTCCCCGTAAGTTGTCCGCCGAATCTTTCCGGCCGCCATACACCGGTTCCATCTGGATGTGGCGGATTCCCAGAAGATACACGTCGGGATCCCGGTGACCGAGTCGGTCAAGAACCTCAATGATGGCAAGCTTTGCCAGGCAGCCGGAATCTGTTTTTATCGGTGTGTCCATGAACCGGTTGAATGCCTGAACGAGATCGGGAATCAGAATGTCCAGCCCCAGTTTCCCTGCCGCCTTTGCAGCCCGGGCGACCACTACACTGTTCTTGTGAGCCATGTACTTTTGCAGATCCGGTACGATGATCTCCGGTGCTTCTGTGTCCGTCAAAACAGTAATTTCCTGCAAAATATCTTCGGTTTTTTTCCGCTTGGCCATGGGATCC